>Ga0209355_1000354_pt1 | contig 27939 bp, 26 predicted proteins | sample LauGreSBDMM110SN_3_FD_187563 | JGI IMG/M metagenome (GOLD analysis project Ga0209355, IMG submission 187563) | Freshwater lake microbial communities from Lake Michigan, USA - Sp13.BD.MM110.SN (SPAdes) (version 2) | ecosystem: Environmental > Aquatic > Freshwater > Lake | place: Lake Michigan... | reverse complement strand
CATCTTTTTCTTGCTCAATAATTTTGGAGAGAAATTTGCTAAGTCCGGAGAGTGGACTGTTTATAAAGGCATGTGGTTTTCATCGGCCTTGCTTATTCCGGTGGGCTTGTTTTTAACATATAAAGCAATGCGTGATTCGCAGCTGTTTAACCAGGAATTTTACTACCGAATTTTACAGCCAATTAAAGTAACTTTACGTAAGTACTTTAAAAAATAATTTTATGAAATCTAGGACCCCCAACCGACGCCAATTTTTAACCGAAACTGGCAAAGCGGGTATTGCACTAGCAAGCTTGCCCTTGTTTACGAAAATGTCTAGTCACACATTTTACAATGGGTCTGACTTTACTCAACAACCGCTGCCCTTCTCATATACTGCATTAGAACCGTACATTGATGCAATGACCATGGAAATACATTATTCTAAGCATGCAGCCACTTATGCCAAGAATTTGGCGGATGCATGTGTAGCAGAAAAAGTAGACACCTCAAACACCTCATTAACTAATTTATTAAAGTCGATTTCAAAGTATACCCCTAAAATGCGAAACAACGCAGGTGGACATTATAATCATGAATTGTTTTGGCAAATCATGAAGCCGTCTCCATCCTTAGCACCTACTGGAATTTTATCTGATGCAATAAATAAAACCTTTGGATCCTTTGCCGATTTCCAAAAAGCATTTAGCGAGGCTGCTAAAGCAAGATTTGGAAGTGGCTGGGCTTGGTTATTGGTAAAAGCAGACGGATCACTGGCTGTCTCCTCAACTCCCAATCAGGACAATCCATTAATGGACGTTGCAGAAGTTCAAGGCACTCCATTACTAGGCTTAGACGTTTGGGAACATGCTTATTATTTAAAGTATCAAAACAAACGCCCCGATTATATAAATGCGTGGTGGAATATTGTAAACTGGGAATGGGTTCAAAAAAGATACGCTGAAACAATATTAAAATAATTAGATCCAACTTTGCATAAACCTAATTTTATTTCGTGCACAATTCCAAACAAAATTTAAGGATCCAATTTTTTATAACAACACTTAGCATCATCTTGTTTGGACTAAAGTTTGTTGCTTATTATCTTACGCATTCTTTGTCGGTACTGTCTGATGCACTAGAAAGTATTGTAAATGTATTGGCCGGTGGGATTGGCTTATATAGTTTATACGTTGCTAGTAAACCCAAAGACAAAGACCATCCCTACGGTCACGGAAAGGCAGAATTTATTTCTGCTGCTTTTGAAGGAAGTTTAATTATCACAGCGGGCCTCATTATCATCGTAGAAACCATTACAAGTTTTTTTTCTCCTAATGAATTACATGCACTTGACAACGGAGTTTGGATATTACTCAGTACAGCAATAATTAATTTAGTTGCTGGTTTCATTGCCAAAAAAATGGGCAAGAAAAATAATTCTCTCGCCTTGGTCTCTAGTGGCCAGCATTTAATTATTGATAGCTTTACTACCTTTGGTGTGATTATAGGAATAAGCATTGTATTAATAACAAACTATAATGGGATAGACAGTTTTATAGCATTGTTAATGGGGATTTGGATTATTTATAACGGTTACAAAATTATTAGAGAATCTATTGCCGGTATTATGGATGAAGCCGATATGGCATTACTAGAAAACGTCATTACAGAAATCAATGCCAATCGAAATAAAAATTGGGTAGACCTGCACAATTTAAGAGTGATTAAATACGGGCCCTTATTGCATATTGACTGCCATTTAACCATGCCCTGGTATTTTAATGTACATGAAGCGCATACACATATGGACCAATTTGCCAACCTAATCAAAAGTAAATTCGGGGATAGTGTGGAATTTTTTATACATATAGATGGATGTATGCCTTTTAGTTGTGAAATTTGCACCATAGAACCATGTGAAAAGAGACAAGCTCCATTTAAGGAAAAATTAGCCTGGACCATGGAGAATGTGTTGGCAAACACCAAACATCATTTGCATTATTAATAGTGTAGAATAAAATTTGAAAAAAGAAAATTATGAATAGCTGGAAACAATTTCAAGAAGAACACAAGGATCGTTTTTTAAACGAATTATTAGATTTACTAAGAATCCCAAGTGTCAGTGCAAAAAGCGAAAACAAAAATGATATGTTCACTTGCGCAAAAGCTGTGGAAAAATCATTGCAAGATGCAGGGGCAAAAACAACAAAAATTTATGAGACCGAAGGGCATCCCATTGTTTATGGTGAATTAATAGTAGACCCAAATTTTCCAACTGTTTTGGTTTACGGACACTACGACGTTCAACCCGCCGAACCATTAGAATTATGGAAAAGTGGTCCATTTGATCCAACCATTATTGATGGTAAAATATTTGCGCGTGGCGCTTGTGATGACAAAGGACAGTTTTATATGCATGTAAAGGCCTTAGAGATAATGACCAAGACCAATACATTGTGTACCAATATTAAATTTATTATTGAAGGGGAGGAAGAAATTGGTAGTCCGAACTTAGCCACTTTTGTAAAAGCCAATCATGAATTATTAAAAGCAGATGTTATTTTAATAAGTGACACTGCCATGATAAGCATGGACACGCCTTCTATTGATATTGGAGTAAGAGGTTTAAGTTATATTGAAATAGAAGTGACAGGACCTAATAGAGATTTACATAGTGGAGTATACGGAGGCGCTGTTGCAAATCCTATTACGATTTTATCAAAAATGATTGCTTCTTGTCATGATGAAAATAACCATATTACCATTCCTGGTTTTTACGATGACGTTGTGGAATCTACAGCTACAGAAAGAAATAAAATGGCAGAAGCTCCATTTGATTTGAAAGAGTGGTCCGATGACTTAGGCATTAAAGAAGTATGGGGTGAAAAAGGATATAGTACCAATGAAAGAACGGGGATTCGCCCCACCTTAGAAGTAAATGGAATTTGGGGTGGATATACTGGCGAGGGTGCTAAAACAGTTTTGCCTTCCAAAGCGTTTGCAAAAATTTCTTGTCGTTTGGTTCCCAACCAATCTTCTGAAAAAATAACAGCCATGGTTTTGGAGCATTTCAAGAAAATTGCACCCCAAAATGTAACGGTAGATGCATTTGAACACCACGGCGGAGAACCTTATATGACACCAATAGACGCTCATGAATACCAAAGTGCAGCAAAAGCCATTACCACTACTTTTGGTAAAGCACCTATTCCTGTAAGAGGTGGTGGAAGTATCCCAATTTGTTCTTTGTTTGAAAAAGAATTAGGATTAAAAATTGTATTTATGGGCTTTGGATTAGATAGTGATAATTTACATAGCCCAAATGAAAAGTACGATATCGTAAATTTTTACAAAGGCATTGAAACCATTCCTTATTTCCATAAATATTTTGCCGATAAAAATGCATAACGCATGAGCGCTGAAAAAGAAAAAAAAGAAAAAGTTAGATTGGATAAATATCTCTGGTCGATTCGCGTTTTTAAAACGCGTAGTCAGGCAACAGAAGCTATTGATAAAGGCCGTGTTAAACTAAAGGGTGAAAATGTAAAAGCTTCTCGTGGTGTGGTAGTGGGCGATGTATACGAAGCTAGAACTGAACATAAAAATTGGACCTTACGCGTGACTCAAATTTTAGAGACCCGAAAAGCATACGCAGAAGCCATTTTGTATTATGAAGATTTGACACCAGTGGAAGAATTAGAAAGAGTTAGACAGGTGACTGCTTCATTCCAAACAGGAAAAAGATTAAGTAAAATTGGAAGACCTACTAAAAAGAACCGACGTGATTTAGGGGAGTTTTTGGATTAACTTTGCCATATGACCATAGAAATATTAACTGTATTGCCCGAATTATTAACTAGCCCTTTTGAGCATAGCATCATGAAACGCGCGCAAGAAAGAGGACACTTGCACATCAAATTGCACCAATTAAGAAAATGGGCCATTAATAAACATGGACAGGTAGACGATTATCAATATGGTGGAGGCGCAGGCATGGTAATTATGTGCGCGCCTTTAGCCAATGCAATAGACGAATTACAACAGGAAGGAAAATTTGATGAAATAATTTTTGTAACGCCCGACGGAAAAACATTTGACCAAAAGGACGCCAATACCCTTTCCTTAAAAAATAGAATTTTAATTATTTGTGGACACTATAAAGGCATAGACCAACGCATTCGAGAATTGTATGTGACACAGGAAATTTCCATTGGCGACTATGTGTTAAGTGGTGGGGAATTAGCAGCAGCGGTTATTGTAGACGCCGTGGGCAGATTAATTCCTGGGGTATTAAATGACGAGACTTCCGCCCTCACAGACTCTTTTCAAGATAATTTATTAGCGCCCCCAGTATATTCCAGGCCTACCAACTTTAGAGATTTAGAAGTGCCCCCCATTTTACTTACAGGGGACCCTAAGAAAGTAGACCTTTGGCGCCAAGAACAAGCGCTTCAGCGGACAAAAGAACGAAGACCTGACATTTTAAAGAAGGATTAGGCCGTTTATACCTTTTTTTGGGCTTTTTTACCACCTATTTATCAATTAAACCGTTACTTCAAGGATATTTGCATCCTAATGATAAAAAAGCGTCTATTTACTTTTTGGTTACTCCTTGGGATTGGAACAACTGTCTCGATGCGCGCCCAAAATATTAGTGATTTTCAAAAAGGTTTTCAATATAATATTCAACCTGCTTCCCATAAAATTAAGATAGACGGTGTTTTGGACGAAGGGGCTTGGACCTCCACAGAAATTGCCAATCGTTTTAACAAAAAATTTCCAAATGATATTGGTGAAGCAAAGCAGCAAACAGAAGTTCGAATTACCTATGATAACGAAAATATTTACTTTGCATTTAAAGTATATGATAGTGGCACTGCATTGATCAAAGGGTTAAAAAGAGACATAGGTCATGACGGAAGTGACGGCGTGGGCATTATACTAGATCCTCAAAACAAAAAAACAAACGGATTTTTTTTTGTAGTAAGTGCATTAAACGTTCAATCTGACGATCAATTGAGTAATAGCTATGATGACAGGCCCTCTTGGAGCTGGGACAGTAAATGGTTTTCTGCTACAAAGGATTATGGAACGTATTGGATTGCAGAAATTATGATCCCTTTAAAATCTATCCGTTACGATCCAAAACAATTACACTGGGGATTGAATTTTCTGAGGACTGATGCAAAGAATAACGAATATAGTACTTGGTCAAAAGTACCCGCTATCTTTAGGTCCTATGACTTGGGATATTCCGGTATGCTTAATTGGCCGACTACCGGCGCGCCAGTGACTTCAAAAAATATTATTTTCTTGCCTTATGTAAATGGCAATAGCAATGAGGACAAGGAAAATGGAAAAACTTTAACTACCAGCGCAAGTGCCGGCTTTGATTCAAAAATTGCTTTAAATGCATCCTTAAACTTAGATTTAACGGTGAACCCAGATTTCTCACAAGTAGAAGTGGATCAACAAGTGACCAATCTTACTCGTTTCAATATTTTCTTACCAGAAAGAAGAAACTTCTTTTTAGAAAACTCAGATTTGTTTTCCAATTTTGGCATTCCTCCAATTCGTCCATTTTATTCTAGAACCATTGGTTTAGATAAAGAAGGAAATAGAATTCCTATTTTATTTGGAGCAAGACTGTCTGGAAATTTAAATGCCGCTACAAGAATAGGGGTAATGAATATGCAAACAGGAAAGCAAGGCAACTATTCACCAGAAAATTTTTCAGCATTTACAATGCAAAGAAGTGTGCTAAAAAGATCTGTCATTAAAACCTATTTCTTAAATAGAGAAAATTATATTTCTGAAGCAGAGGCAAAAAAGAACCCATTAGATAAATATGGTAGAAATGCTGGGGTAACTTTTGAATACTCCAACTCATCAGGAAGTTTAAGTGCCTGGGCCGACTATCATCAAGCCTTTAAACCAACCGTGACGGATCAGGATAAATATGTGCAAGCTGGCTTTATGAGTTCAAGGACCAACTGGAGTTTTATTACCATGGTAGGCAATGTTGGAAAAAATTATTATACCGACATGGGTTTTGTGCAAATGATTGAAAACTACGATGCAGTAAGAGATACGTCCATTCGAATGGGCTTTGGAACTACCTTTAATCAAATTAGTTATAAAATTATGCCTGCCACTGGGCCCATAGGAAAACTTCAATTTAAAGTAGAAAACTTTGCTAATTTTCACCAGGACAATAGTTTAAATCAATCAGATGCAGAATTCGGGATTCAAACCGAATTTAAAAACACATCTTCTGTAAGCGCTTCCTTAGGAAATACAAGCTTGAACTTGTTATATCCTATTTCATTCACAGATGCAACTCCACTTCCAGCTGGATTTTATAGTTTCAACCAATTTGAATTTAAGTACAACTCAGATATGCGAAAACTATTTGGCATATCTGGAATGTTTACGGTAGGTCAATTTTATAACGGTACGGTTACTGGGGGATCAATAGGACTAAGCTGGAGATCACAACCTCACTTTAATGTATCTGTAAGGGCCGAGATGAATAAAATTGAATTGCCAAAGCCCTACGGGAACACCAATTTAATTTTAATTTCTCCTAAAGTAGAGTGGAACTTTAGCACCAAACTATTTTGGACTACGTTTATGCAATATAATACGCAGCAAAATAATTTTAATATTAATAGTCGTTTACAATATAGGTTCAAGCCAATGAGTGACTTTTTCTTAGTGTACACTGATAATTATTTTACGGACCCAATGCTAAAAAATAAGAATAGAGCGCTTATCTTTAAGTTCAGTTACTGGTTTAATTTATAATATAATTTTATGGAGACTACTTATACAGTCTCGGGGCAGTATGTAGATATTTTAGAAAAAAAAATCTACCCAGCTACCTTGAGCATACACAATGGCTTGATTGAAAAAATTACACCTTGTGAAAATGCCCCGAATCAATTTTTACTTCCTGGATTTATAGACAGTCATGTGCATATAGAAAGTAGTATGCTCATACCCAGTTCTTTCGCCAGGTTGGCGGTGGTGCATGGAACCATTGGCACCATTAGTGATCCGCATGAAATTGCAAATGTTTGTGGTGTAGAAGGGGTGAATTATATGATTAGCAATGGAAAGAAAGTACCCTTTCATTTTTTCTTTGGTGCGCCTAGTTGTGTACCTGCCACTGTTTTTGAAACCGCTGGAGCGGCCATTAATAGTGATCAAGTTGCCGAATTACTAGACAATAAGGATATTTATTATTTAAGCGAGATGATGAACTTTCCTGGTGTTTTATATAAGGATGAGGAAGTGATGAAAAAAATTAAAGCAGCACATCAAGTAGGGAAGCCCGTTGACGGTCATGCACCAGGCTTAATGGGAGATCAAGCTAAACAATACATACAAGCGGGTATTAGTACCGATCATGAATGTTTTACTATTGAGGAAGCAGTAGATAAATTAAGTTTTGGAATGAAAATATTAATTCGAGAAGGTAGTGCTGCAAAAAACTTTGACGCCCTTTATGAATTATTAGACGACCATCCTTCCATGATCATGTTGTGCAGTGATGATAAACATCCGGACAGTTTATTAGAAGGACATATCAATGCCTTGTGTGCAAGAGCAGTGGCAAAAGGAATTGATGTATTTAATGTATTAAGGGCAGCCTGTATCAATCCAGTCTTACATTATAAATTACCAACCGGTCAAGTAAGAAATGGTGATCCTGCCAATTTTATTGTAGTAGAAGATTTAAAAAACTTTATTGTAAAACAAACTTATATCAATGGTAAACTGGTCGCAGCGCATGGAAAGTCTTTCATTCCTTTTATTCAAGAAGCATCCATTAATCAATTTGATGCAGCGCCCATAACCGAGTCTGCCATTCAAGTAACTTTGGAAGCATATCCTACCAATGCGCTTGGACAAATTCCAGTAATTGAAGCTATTGACGGCCAATTAATCACCAACTGCTTATGGATGCCTGCAAAAATTCAAGATCACAAAATTGTGTCAAATACAAAAGAGGACGTTTTAAAAATGGTGGTATACAATCGTTATTTTAAAGCGCCTCCCAAAATGGCCTTCATCAAAAATTTTGGTTTTCAGCATGGAGCCATTGCCTCCACGGTAGCACATGACAGTCATAATATCATAGCTGTAGGTGTGGATGATGCGTGCATCGTAAAAGCCATAAATTTAGTCATTGAACAAAAAGGGGGTATTAGTTGTGTAAATGAATCACATCAAAAAGTACTTGGGCTTCCTGTAGGGGGCTTAATGAGTAACCAGGATCCCTATATTGTTGCACAGGCATATACTGAAATAGACCAAATGGCAAAATCATTGGGCAGCCCCTTGGGCTCCCCCTTTATGACCCTAAGCTTTATGGCTTTATTGGTTATTCCACATTTAAAATTGAGTGATAAAGGACTATTTGATGGAGATGGCTTTAAATTATTTTAAAGTTATCAGTAAGAGCCTTAGATTTGAAAAAATATTAAAATGATTCATCATTTAAGCGAAAAACATAGTTTATTAAGTAATTGGGTAGCCGAATTAAGAGACGTTAATGTGCAAAATGATAGAATGCGTTTTAGAAGAAATTTGGAACGAATTGGTGAAGTGGTAGCATATGAAATGAGTAAGCATCTGCCCAATATAATAGTGCCCACCACTACCCCCTTGGGCATACATCAATCTAAAGTATTAGCAGAACAACCTGTATTGGCAACTATATTAAGAGCTGGCTTGCCATTACACCAAGGCATGTTAAATTATTTTGACAAGGCAGACAACGCTTTTGTTTCTGCCTATAGAAAACATCATGATGACGGAAGTTTTGAAATTAGCATAGAATATTTAAGTTGTCCAGACTTAAACAATCGTATCGTGATCGTATCTGATCCGATGTTGGCAACGGGCGCTTCCTTAGTGGAAACCATAAAAGCCATCACAAAAAATCAAACCCCTAAGGAATTACATATAGTAGTTGCCATCGCAAGTACAAAAGGTATTGAAGCCGTGGAAGCTGCTTTGGGCAAAAATATTCCTATTTGGTGCGCAGATATAGATGACACTTTAAATGACCATAGCTATATTGTTCCGGGCCTAGGAGACGCAGGAGATTTAGCCTATGGAACCAAAATGCAATCCTAATAAAGGACTTCGTATCTTTACAGCAAAACCAATTCATTGCTCAAAGAACTCATTATTTCGGTTCGTGCATTTTTTTTAGCACACAAATTTATCATGCAACATCGCATGTGGAAATGGATGATCCTGCCGGGTATTATTTATGCATTCCTTTTTGTATTGGGCATCACTTACTTTAGTCAAACCTCAAGTGTATTTATTGAATGGATTATTTTAAAGACCGGGCTAAAGTCATGGGTAGATACCATTGACAGCGATATACTTGGCTTTTTTATCACCATGGGAAGTTTTTGGCTATGGTTTACAATTATGCTTTTTTACTTCGCATTGTTTAAGTTTTTATTTCTTATCGTATTCGCACCTGTTTTTTCCTACCATCATTTACGCATTGCAGCCATTCAGCAAAACCTTCCTTTTGTTTTTGAATGGAGCGCCTATATAAAATTAGTACTTCGCGCTGTACAGCTTAATCTTATCAATATGGTTTGGCAAATCGTGTATTTAATTCCCATTATTCTTGTTTGCACCATTCCCATTATTGGATGGTTTACACCTATATTTACGATTGTAATGGAAGGTTACTTTTTAGGATACGCCATGTTAGATTACGGATTAGCCACCGAAAACAAAAGCAGAATCGCAGCGGCCACTTATGTAAGCAATCATAAAGGACTGCCTATTGCCAATGGGATCATGTTTTACCTATTGCACTTGGTGCCAATAATAGGTTGGATCACTGCTCCATTTTATGCATTAATCGCTGCACATTTAAATACACAAGAAATTAAAGACAACGCATAATGAACACTGGAAATGTATATCTACTACCCATGTTATTACATGAAGATGGTTGGGAAGCTTTACCAGCTGACACCAAAAAATGGATTATGCAATGTGATGCGTTCTTTGTAGAAAATGAAAAAACTACAAGACGTTTTTTTAAAAAGGTTTGGAAAGAAATGGTTATTGATGATTATATTTGGCGACCTATACATAAAGTAGAAGAAGCACAAATAATCGAATTTAAAGCCTTACTACATCAAGGAAAAAATATTGGTATCGTATCAGAAGCAGGTTGCGCGGGTATTGCAGATCCAGGACAAATATTAGTTGCTGCCGCACAAGAAATAGAGGCTTTTGTAAAACCCTACACGGCCCCTTCCTCCATATTGCTAGCGCTGATGGCAAGTGGAATGAATGGACAAAATTTTCAATTTCATGGATACCTGCCTATTGATAACTTAGAAAGGAAGAAAAAAATTCAAGCATTAGAGGCCGAAGCAAATAGTAAAGGAACCACACAACTATTTATTGAAACACCGTATCGAAATAACCAATTATTGGAAGCACTTGTACAAAATTGTCATCCGCAAACAAAACTTTGTATTGGCGTTGATATCACGGCACCTAATGAATGCATTAAAACTGCCACTGTTGCATATTGGAAAGCAAATAAACCTGAATTACATAAAAAATTAGTGGTCTTTTTAATCGGTTCAAAGTAATTTCCGAATCTGCACAACGGTATCCATTGCATACATTGCTAAGTGCAAAAATCATATACCTATTGGCGGGCTGCGCATCCGTTGGTCTTTATTAGTAGTCTACTCTTATTGGGCGTAGTGATCTCAAATGGATTTGCAAAGCTTTCATTTTTTTCGAATCCCTTATTTTTAATTTGCTTACTATTTTTAGAATTAGCAGCATTATTCACTTGCCTTCAAATACAAAACAAACCAGTAATCAAAGGAATACTCGTAATGAGCTGTTTAATTAGCTGGGGGGTGATGATTCAATGGAATGCAAGTAGTCAAACTCATTTTGAATTGCCTTCCTATATAAATAGATATATAATTTATTGCCGCAATGGATTGATTGATAAAATAAATAAAACCATTCTCCCCAAAGAGGCTAACGGATTTGCGCTTGCACTGTTAATAGGAGTGAAAATGGATATGAATAAAGCATTGGTAAATGCATACACCCAATTAGGTATTATACATATCATTGCTATTAGCGGTATGCACTTAGACATCTTATTTAAATCTTTAAAAAGACTTACTAGTTATTTTCCCAAAAATAGAATTTTTAATATTTTAGAAATAGTCATCTTACTGATTATAGTATGGACCTATACCCTCATGGCATACGCGAGTCCCTCCATTGTTCGTGCTTCGGTATTTTTTTCAATATATTTAATAGGAAATTTTTATGCATTACCCAGTTTTGCATTAAATACAATTGCAGGTGGTATACTTTTTCTAATATTAATGAATGTGCGGGGAGTAGAACATATTGGTTTGCAATTATCTTACGCCGCAGTCATTGGCATACATCTGTTTTATAAAATATTATACACTTCTATTGAAATAGATAATCCTATCATACAATTTTTATGGAGCAATTGTTGCGTAAGTCTAGCAGCACAACTCACTACATTTCCAATCCTCTTACTCCATTTTCACCAAGTTGCAAGCTGGGTACTTGTAAGCAATTTTATCATGGTTCCATTAAGCAATCTCATTCTTTACGGCTTAGCCATTATTTTGATACTCCCTAAAGGATTGGCAATATATGTAGGTATTATAGTAGCAAAATATATTCAATTTTTTAACCACTTTGTACAGCATTGGTTCTTGAATACCAAGGCCGGCACCCTTCAAATTACAATGAATACAATTCAAGTATTAGGATTTTACCTGATCCTGCTACTTGTTTATTTATGGATCTACCAAAAAAAATCAAGTTATCTCCTTGCTGTTTTAGGCCTTATAACCTGTTATACAGTACTAAAGTTATTCAGCTACCCCAATTTTATGTGGAAAATCTGAACCGCCAAAAAACAGGGAAGGCGTTAACTTTGCCTATGGAAAAGAAAATACAATCAGCCCTCATTTCTGTATTCTACAAAGACGGCTTAGAACCCTTAGCAAGAACTTTACACCAATTAAATATTACCATCTACTCTACTGGTGGAACCCAAAAGTTTTTAGAGGATTTAGGGATTCCTTGTGTATCTGTGGAAAGTGTAACGGGTTATCCATCTATTTTGGGAGGCCGGGTAAAAACACTACACCCTTCGGTTTTTGGTGGTATTTTAGGACGTCGATATGAAGCACAGGATATCGCAGAAATGGCGGAGTATAAAATTCCTGAACTAGACTTAGTAATTGTTGACTTATATCCTTTTGAGGAGACGCTTAAAACCACAGACGAAGAAAAATTAATTATTGAGAAAATAGATATTGGGGGACCTTCCATGATTCGGGCGGCAGCAAAAAATTTCCGTGACTTAGTCGTATTGTCTGCAAAAGATGATTACCAAAAGTTAAATGCAATGCTCATGGCGCAAAACGGAACTACTACCTTAGAACAAAGAAAAGCTTTTGCTGCAAAGGCTTTTGAGGTAGTCATGCATTATGATATAGCCATTAGTAATTATTTTAACCCAGCCACAGGAAAAGTATTGCGTTATGGTGAAAACCCACACCAGATTGCCACATTCTATGGCAATTTAGATGCCTGGTTCACTCAATTAAATGGCAAAGAGTTATCCTATAATAATTTAGTAGACGTAGATGCTGCGATTGCTTTAATTGGCGACCTGCCTACAATAAGTTTTGCGATTATTAAACATACCAACGTATGTGGTGTTGCCCAAAGGGATACTGTATTTGAAGCATGGACAGCGGCATTAGCAGGCGACCCAGAAAGCGCATTTGGCGGCGTGTTGGTAACCAATGGCAAAGTTGACAAAGCAACTGCCGAAGCCATTCAAGAAATTTTCTTTGAGGTATTAATTGCACCGGCATTTGATGCAGAAGCGTTAACCATATTGTCCGCCAAAAAGAATCGTATTCTTTTACAAAGCAAGGATGGCATGGCGCTCAAGCCAACCCAACAAAAATCTATCTTGAACGGAATTTTAGAACAAGGATTAGATACGGGTAATTACACCAACTGGGACGAGGTAGGTGCAAGGCCTTGCACGGCTGCTGAAAAAGAAGATTTGGTATTTGGCAATATTATTTGCAAGCATTTAAAAAGTAATGCGATTGCACTTATTAGAAATAAACAACTAGTAGGCAAAGGTTGTGGTCAAACTTCAAGAGTAGATGCCTTAAGACATGCCATTGAAAAAGCAAAGCAATTTAATTTTGATTTAAAAGGAGCAACGCTGGCTTCCGATGCATTCTTTCCTTTTAACGACTGTGTAAGTATTGCGCATGCCGAAGGGATTGAAGCTTACATACAACCAGGAGGATCGGTAAGAGACAAGGATAGCATTGCATATTGTGTGGAACATGGCTTGGCAATGGTCATGACACAGTTGCGACATTTTAAACATTAATATTGGCTATCCATTTTACATGTCCAATCAAAAAAAAGCATATTTAGCACTCACGGTTACCAGTATTGTTTGGGGAACCACATGGGTTGCCAGCAAAATGGGCGTAGCACATATGCCCGCATTTGAACTAGCGAGTATTCGTCAATTTTTAGGAGGAGGAATTTATATTTTATTTTTTTTATTGATCAAGAAAGAAAAGCTTCCAACCGCTAAACAATTTAGGTGGTTAATTCCAATGGCTTTTTTAATGTTTGTATCCTCTAATGGTATTGCTACTTATGGATTACAATTTATTACTAGCGGACTAGCTGCATTAATCGCAGCGCTCTATCCTTTATCCGTCGTACTTATTGAAAGGTTTTATTACAAAGCCATTAAAATTACGCCACAAACCTTGCTAGGATTGTTTTTAGGCTTATTGGGGATTGGTTTTATTTTTTATAAAGACAGTTTACAAGTGCATGGCGGAAACTATGCATTGGGTGTTGGCTTGTCTTTGTTTGCAATGCTCACTTGGAGTATTGGTTCTATAATTATTTCAAGAACTAAAATAGAAATCAATCAATATTATTCTATTGGATGGCAGATGTTTATAAGCGCGATTGTCATGGGATTATTCACTTATCTTTCTGGAAATTATATCGCTATTACAGAAATTCCTGCCATCTCTTGGGGGGTAATTTTTTATATGGTCATTGGAGGTTCTATTTTTGCTTTTGTATCTTTCATATATAGCATGAAAAACTTACACCCGGCCATTGCATCCCTATATGCTTATATCAATCCCATAGTAGCCATTTGGGTGGGGTCATTACTTATTAAAGGAGAACAAATTACATGGAATAGTATTTTAGGAACTATTTGTACCCTCACAGGTGTATACTTAGTAAATCGTAGTTTAAAGAAACAAAAAGATCCAGTAGAAGCCATCGCTGACGCGGATGGGATGTAGTTATTTTTTATTGGCTTCCTTCCAAAGTTGATTGAAGGTTTTTTTAGAAAAAGCTAAAGGTGCTCTCTGATTCGTCCACCCTTTAAACATTTTATTGATCATCCAGTTTTTTATACCAGCATTCCCTTGATTCATTAAACGTCTACTCATAGAAGTTTGTTTCCAAACTTTCCATGCAAATTTTTCACTAAAATCACTTTCTCCAGCCACCACCGACTCTCTTCGGTTTTCTAACAAAAGCTCATGAAGATTGATCTTGACAGGACAAACTTCGGTACAACTGCCACATAGACTAGAAGCATAACTTAAATGCTTATAGTCATGCATACCTCTTAAATGCGGAGTAATAACACTTCCAATAGGTCCGCTATAGGTGGTTTCGTATGCATGTCCACCAATATTTTTATAAACTGGGCATGCATTTAAACAAGCTCCACATCTGATACAATATAAAGCCTCTCTGCTTTTACTATTCGCTAGTAATTCGGTACGACCATTGTCAAGTAATATTACATACATTTCTTCAGGGCCATCTAATTCGCCAGCTTGTCTAGGGCCCGTAATAATACTATTGTACACGGTAACCTGTTGGCCAGTTCCAAAAGTGGAAAGCAAGGGCCAAAATAATCCTAAGTCCGTAATAGAAGGGATTACTTTTTCAATTCCAACAATTACAATATGCGTTTTTGGCAAGGAAGCAGAAAGTCTTGCATTCCCTTCATTTTCAGTTAAAGCAATACCACCAATATCAGATAAAATAAAGTTAGCGCCTGTAATGCCAATTTCTGCATTCGCGTATTTTTCTCTTAAATTTTTTCTTGCAACAAGTGTAAGTTCCTCTGGAGTTAGATTAATATCTGTGCCTAATTTTTCAGCAAATAATTTGGCAACATCCTCTTTGCTTTTATGCATGGCAGGCGTAACAATATGATAAGGCGCTTCCCCGTCCAGCTGTTGTATATATTCACCTAGATCTGTTTCCACACTCTCCACACCTATAGATTCTAAATATGCATTCAAATGTATTTCCTCTGTCACCATGCTCTTACTTTTCACAATGGACTTACATTGTTTATCTGCACATATTTCACCAATAAAATTTAAAGCTTGTTCGCTGTCTTCGGCCCAAAATACCTTGGCGCCTCTTTTTGTGATTTGCTCCTCAAATTGTGTTAAATATAAGTCCAAGTGTTCTACCGCTTCCCACTTTTTATTTTTGGACAATTCTCTCACCCGTTCTAAATCGGTAAACTGCTCCTTCCCCTTTGGCACCACTGCATTGTACTTGGCAATATTAAAATTAATTTTACGTCGGTGCTCAAGGTCTAAAGCCTTGCTGGCACTTTTTTCTAAAAACGAATCGGCGTAAATGTGTTGCATTAAGATAAATTATTTTTTTTGAAGGTGCTTGGCAGATGCATCTAACGCCTCGTAAAATTCAGTCCCGTATTTTCGAATAATAGAATCTTTTAAAAATACATAAGCGGGTACTTTTAACTTTACTCCCAATGAACATGCCGCAGCACACAAGTCTTCTCTTGGTTCATAATTCAAATATTCTACGCCAGGATCGGACTTGCTCTTTGTAATTTTAATAGGGAATAAATGACAGCTAATGGGCTTTTTCCATGGAATTTTTCCGTCATTATACGCTTGTTCAAATGCACATTTAATAATTCCTTTTTCGTCCTTAAACCCATACGCACATATCTGACCATTTATGGTAGGCGTTACCCAACCGAATTCTCTATCATACATAAACTGACCTACCTGGTTTACTTCCTTAATACCTTCCTTGGTCATATAAGGCTTAATCATTTCATAGTATTCCTTAATGTATTCTTTTTCTTTAGTTTCCAAAGGCGCGCCCGCATCACCATCTTCACAACAACCCCCTTTGCATTTTGTTAAATCACAAACAAATTGTTCTTCAACTATCTCGTCACTCACTAAAACCGAATCAATAATTATCATAGTTAAAATTATGCAGTAAAGATATAATTATTTCCAACGAAATGTATTTACTAAATGGACAAGGTCTTTAAAAATAAAGGCATTCACTGGTGCAAGAGAATCTTCATTTGGTGTAGCATCAAAATAAAGTGCCCCTCTGAAAAAATGATGGGTAGAATCCGTTAAAAAAAACTGATAATTGGTTGCTACCTCGCCCCCTATATGAAAAAACACACCCGAAATGCCATTCGCTGTCCTAAACATAGAATCCTGAATGGAGCTGGCTTTGCTATTATGGTTATTTACAAAAGTATACGCATCTCTAATTAAGGTATCCAGTTGGCCGGGCTGAATGTTACGATAACTAATATAAACAGTACCATTGTTGGCTGGAAAATTGATATTAATCCAATTATCCGCTTTTTTTGAATCACCAAAATAATCAACCTCTTTACTAATATTGGCATAAATAGGATACTCAAAAGCATAAGGATATCCTTGCTCATTAAAGGACTGATACTTTTTTTCAGGGAAACTAAGTTGGCTATACCCTTTAGGTTTGGGGGTTATAGGACTATTGCATGCGAATAGGGTACAAATGCCCAATACAAATATGGAACAATAATACTTACGCATTTTCGACGGGTAAAGCTAGTTGGGGTGAAATAATCAATTGCAATTTGTGAATTCTATTTTTCTTAATCTCCATTACTGTGAAGCTATACTGCTTATACTTAACTACTTGTTGTAAAGTTGGAAAAACACCCGCAAGTTCTAAAAACAATCCAGCCACCGTATCGCTCTCCCCTTTTACTTGATCAAAAACACCAGTGGATACATTGATATAATTACATAAATCAATAATGGGAGTCTTTCCTTCAATCAAATAATGGAAGTCGTCAATTTTTTTCACCATGGACTCTTCTTCATCAAACTCATCTTTAATATCTCCAACAATTTCCTCTAAAATATCTTCTAAGGTAATGATACCACTAGTGCCTCCAAATTCATCTACTACAATGGCAAAGTGAATTCGCTTGAGTTGAAATTCTTGTAATAAATCTTCAATCATTTTTTGTTCATGTACAAAAAATGCCGTTCTTACTAATGAAGCCCAATTAAATTCAGCCCCTTCATTAATATGAGGAAGCACATCCTTCGTATGGATCATACCCACAATGGTATCCAAGTCCTCCTTAAATACAGGAAAGCGACTGTAATTATGCTCCTTAATATGCTCTAATAATTCACTAAAGCGAATAGAGGCATCCACCCCATATACATCCAGCCTAGTCTTCATAATTTGCTTCACCGAAATATTCCCAAATTTTACAATTCCTTTTAAAATCTTCTTTTCACTTTCTTGTTCATCGGGGGAAGCCGTCAAGTCAATAGCGTGATCCAATTCTTCTAAACTATAAGTAGAACCAAAATTCTTTTTTGCTAATTTGTTTTCAATAATATTGGTATACTTCACCATTATACCACTGGGCTTTGAAAAAATAAAATATACTACTTGAATAATGCCGCCAAAACTTTGAGCAAAGCGAATATTATTTTGAGTGGCCATTACTTTAGGTAAAATTTCGGCAAAAAATAAAAGCAATAAGGTGACCGATAAAACTTTTACAATAAACTCAAACCCCGGGATGGTGAATTTATCAAAAACAAATAGGTGATTAATTAAAGTATTGGCAATTAAAATAATGCAGATATTAATAAAGCTATTGGCAATAAGCATGCTGGTAAGCAACTTATTTGGATTTTGCAATAAAGCCACCACTCTTTTTAACGCTTTATTATGCTTGGTTTTTAGAATTTGAATGTCTTTAAAAGACAAAGAAAAAAATGCCACTTCAGATCCTGCAATTGCAAAGGATAAGAATAATAAAATAATCATTGCCAGAAAAAGCAAGGCGTCTTGCTGAGGCGGACTGGAAACGGTAGTTAATAAAACGTTTAAAATATTCGAATGATAGTCCAAAGTAGCTGCTATTTAATAGTGGAAAGTTAACAATAAAATCAGTACGAATGGTGACATAACTTTCATCATTCGCCCAAATAACCCTCTTGTAATAAAAAATCATTTATGGTTTTAGGGAAAGGATATTTAACAAGGGCCTTCATTTTAACCCACTTGCCTTTTTTTAACGCCGCAGGTGTCGTATTTAAATAAATTTTTGTGAACCTGAGTGACAAAATTTGATGGGTGAGTTGTTGTTGAAACTCTTTTTTTACTACTTCAATTTTATCAACCTCTTTATTAATTAATAATTGATTAGAAAGTACTTCTTTAAAATAACGCTCTTCTGGTGGAATCAATTTTTCATTTTCAACCACATAAAATTGATACAAGCCCTCCCAAATATCTCCTACCGGTCTTTGTTGAATAAACCATTTATCTCCTACAATCATGCACAAGAAATCAAAATACCTTTTTTTCTTTTGTATTACCTTTGCTTTATAGGGAAGTTGGCCTACACTATTTTCATTAAAAGCAACACAAGAGGATTGCATCAAACACTTGGAACACAATGGCGACAAGGGTTTACAAACAGTAGCGCCAAAATCCATTAAGGCTTGATTGTAAATACCTGCTTGTTTTTTTGCTAAATTCTCAAATGCAATCGCGTTAAATATTTTTAATCCCTCCTTGCTGTCAGTAGCAGTATGAATGCCAAAATATCGAGCAAAAACTCTAAACACATTCCCATCCACCACTGCATGTGGTAAATTATAAGCGAAGGAAGCAATGGCTGCTGCGGTATAAGGACCTACTCCTTTTAAAAATAAAAGTGCTTCGTAGTCTTTAGGGAAAATTCCATGTAAGGTTTTGGTAATATATCTTGCCGTAAACAGTAAATTTTTGCAACGATTGTAATAACCCAATCCTTCCCATAATTTAAAAACGTCTTTATCCTTAGCAGCAGCCAATTTTTGTACCGTAGGGTACTGCTTTACAAATCTTTCATAATAGGCCCATCCCTGCTCAACCCGGGTTTGTTGTAAAATAATCTCACTTAGCCATATTTTATACGGATCCTTCTCCCCTTTCCAGGGCATAGGTCGATGGTTAGACTTTTTATTCCATTTTAGAAGTAATTCGCAAAAAAGAGTATTCATTTAGAGTAAAATTGGGCAAAAATGATGAAGTATAACCTATTTTTTAACAAAATTTGAGCTATTATAAATTGTAATATTTTTATATATAATAAATTTATATGCATATAATGCTAAAATAATGGACAATTCAATATAAATAAATGAAGAATTAGTTGTAAAAAGTTAAAATTTGATTTATTTTTAATACTGAACCCAAAAAATCAACTTCATGAGAAAATCTGATCTCATCAATCAAATCTCTGAGAAAACTGGCATTCCTAAAGTGGATGTCTTAGTTACCTTGGAAACGATGTTCAAGGAAGTAAAAGAAAGCTTGTCAAACGGCGAGAATATTTATATTCGCGGGTTTGGTAGCTTTATTACTAAGAAAAGGGCCGCTAAAATTGGCCGCAATATTAAAAAGAATATTGCAGTTGCCATTCCTGAACATTTTATTCCTGCATTTAAACCTGCAAAAGAATTCGTAAACGAAGTGAAAAGCAGTCGTAAGTAATTACCTTTGCCGGAAATCGTCGAATTTTGAAAAAACCTCAGTTAATTGTAATCTTATTAGCAACACTTATATGTGTTGTGGTCATTATTTTTGTCCCTAGAACTCAAAAAGAGGGAACTGGAGCAGGAAAAGAAAATACTGAAAACCAAACAATTAGTACTCAAACCATCCTTGATGGCGCTAAAACCGCACTAACTGGTTCACAGAAAATTTCTTTGTTAAGTATTGAAAATCAATTAAATACAGCTAAAGCACCAGCTGATCGAGCTGCAATTTATAGACAATTATCTAAGTTTTGGGCCGATTCCGCACAAAGGATCGAGCCATATTTATATTACACTTACAGTGCTGCTTTGTTGGAAAATTCTGAAAAAAGCCTCACTTTTGCAGCCCAACTGTTGGTAGATAACCTAGCAACACAGGAAGCACCCCCTGCCATTCAAAATTGGATAGCAGCAAATGCGAAAGTTCTTTTAGAGAAAGCATTGGTAATCAACCCAAATAATGATTCAGCCATCATTAACTTAGGAGCCTGCTATTTGTTTGGAAATATTTCAGACAACCCTATGCAAGGCATTTTAAAAGTTAAAGAAGTAGTAGATAAAAATCCACAAAATATTTATGGAAATATGATGTTAGGATTGGGTGGTAAAAAATCGGGCCAATATCCAAAAGCCATTGAAAGATTTTTGAACATCCTAAAGTTGGAACCAAAAAACATGGAAGCTATGGTGAACCTTGCAGAGTGTTATGAGCTAAGTAATCAAAAGTCGTTAGCGATAGAGTGGTATACAAAGATGAAAGGCTTGATAGATAACCCAGAAGCTAAAGATGCAATTGATAAAAGAATTAAAGAGTTGAAGAAATAAGATTTTTAATAATAAAAAATATCGGACATGCCTTGTGGTAAAAAAAGAAAGCGTCATAAAATTGCGACGCACAAAAGAAAAAAACGTTTAAGAAAGAATCGTCATAAGAAGAAGAATAAATAGTTCTCTTCCTAAATACTAGTGTGTTTCTGTAATAGGCGCACACTAGTATTCTTTTCAAATACACGCCACCCTTCTACTTAGCAACTTTACCTTACCTTTTCCTTTCTTCGTAAAGTGGCCGTGTTTACAAAAATTATAAAGCATTAGCTAAGCTATTACGATGGCCTACTATATGTTTTTAAAAAAGTTGCTATAAGTGAATAAAGAATTAATTATAAATAGTTCCGCTGATGGGGTTGAAATAGCCTTGTTGGAGGATAAAAAATTAGTGGAAATCCATAACGAAAAAATGGATACGCGCTGGGCGGTGGGAGACATGTACTTAGGAAAAGTACGTAAAATAATTCCAGGGCTCAATGCTGCATTTGTGGATGTAGGATTTGAGAAAGATGCATTCTTGCATTATACCGATTTAAGCCCTTACATAAAATCCATTATCAAGTACACGCAGGATGTTATTAATAATAATGACAACCGCTTTGATTTCTCTAAGTTTCAAACCGCACCTGAAATAGTCAAAACTGGAAAAATTAGTGAAGTTTTAAATGGTAAGCCAAATATTTTGGTGCAAATTTTAAAAGAACCGATTGCAGCTAAAGGACCAAGATTAACTTGCGAGTTATCATTAGCGGGCAGATTTATTGTTTTAACGCCATTTAATGAAATTGTTGCAGTCTCTAAGAAAATTCATAGTGGCGAGGAGCGCAAGCGTCTACAAAAAATGATGGAGTCCATTAGACCAAAAAACTTTGGTGTGATTGTAAGAACGGCAGCCGAAGGAAAATCAACGGCCGAACTACATGAGGATTTATTAACCTTAGTAGAAAACTGGAAAAATATACAAGCCAACCTAAAAGGTGGCATCGCCCCAGCTCGTATCATGAGTGAGGAAAGTAAGACTACTAGTATTTTAAGAGACTTATTAAATGAGGACTTCAATAAAATTGTAGTCAACGATAAAAAAATATTTGACATCACCTTAAGTTATTTGCAAAGAATAGCGCCTGCAAAGGCAAATATTTTAAGCTTGCACAGTGGAGATCAGGAAATATTTGATCAGTATGGTATCACCAAGCAAGTGAAATCTTCTTTTGGGAAAACAGTGAATTTGCATAGCGGCGCTTACTTAATTATTGAGCATACCGAAGCCCTTCACGTGGTTGATGTAAACAGTGGATTTAAAAGCGTGAGCAATAATCAAGAAGAGAACGCATTGCAAACTAATTTAGAAGCAGCCGAAGAAATTGCACGACAATTAAGACTAAGAGATATTGGGGGCATCATTGTTATTGATTTTATTGACATGAAGCTTCCTGAAAATAAACGTAAAGTGCAAGAAGCATTGGACGAGTTTATGAAAACGGACCGTGCTAGGCATTCTGTATTACCTATTTCCAAATTTGGGTTATTACAAGCAACGCGTCAAAGAATTAGACCCGAAGTGAATATCAATACTTCCGAGGATTGCCCAGCTTGTAAGGGTACTGGAACAATCACTTCAACCCTATTGTTAGAAGATGAAATGGAAAAGAAACTTTCCTATTTAGCTACCCATGGACACAAGCGTATTCAAATACTAGTGCACCCTATTATTCATTCTCATTTAACCAAGGGAATATTTAGTAGTATTATTAAAAAGTGGAGACGCAAGTATAAGTTAAAGCTGACTTCTCAACCTGACAATAGTAGTCATTTGGTAGAATATAAATTCTTGGATGACCAGCAGGAAGAAATTAAGCTGTAAAACTTTTTTCGGTTTTTACTTCATAAATAATTCAAATAGCCTTTATCTTTAAGGTATGAGCAAAGCTAAATCGGCCTTCTTTTGTAATAACTGCGGTTATGAATCTGCTAAATGGGCAGGAAAATGTCCTGCTTGTAATGAGTGGAATACATTCACTGAGGAATTAGTAGAAAAAGGGGAAAAGAAAGATGCCGGTTGGGATGATTATAATACGCAACAAAAAGGCACGCAAGTAATTGCCATCAACGAAGTAAATAGTCAATCAGAAAAAAGAATTAGTAGCGCCGACCCTGAACTTAATCGAGTATTGGGAGGAGGCATCGTGTTGGGTTCTATTGTGTTGGTTGCAGGGGAGCCCGGCATTGGAAAGAGTACCTTGTTTTTACAACAAGGCTTAATGATGAAGGATCAAACCGTTTTATACATTAGTGGTGAGGAAAGTATTCAGCAAATTAAAATGCGCGCCGACCGCTTAAATTTACAAAACGAAAATTTTTACTTACTTACTGAAACGCGGACTTCGGATATTTTTAAAGCCATTAAAAAATTAAAGCCCACTGTGGTGATTGTGGATTCTATACAAACCTTAGAATCCAATTCTATAGAAGCAGCAGCAGGCAGTGTTTCTCAAATAAAACAAACGGCTGCGGAGTTTCAACGCTTTGCGAAAGAAACAGGCACGCCCGTATTTTTAATTGGCCATATCACCAAGGAAGGAACCATTGCAGGTCCAAAAATTTTAGAACATATGGTGGACACCGTGCTTCAGTTTGAAGGGGACCGTCATTACGCCTATAGAATGTTACGTACTTTAAAAAACAGATTTGGAAGTACCAGTGAATTGGGAATTTATGAAATGACGGGAGAGGGTATGAAAGTAGTAAACAACCCATCCGCATTTTTAATTGCACAACGAAATGAATCCCTAAGCGGAAGTACCATTGCGGCGTCTATGGAAGGCATGCGCCCATTATTAATAGAAGTACAAGCATTGGTGACCCAAAGTGTTTATGGCACGCCTCAAAGAACGGTCACTGGATTTGATTTAAGAAGACTTCAGTTATTGTTAGCCGTATTAGAAAAACGTGGGGGATTCGCCTTTGGTATGAAGGACGTTTTTGTAAATATTGCCGGCGGATTAAAAATAGAAGACCCTTCCTTAGACCTTGCCATTATATTATCGCTTCTTTCTTCCTATGAAGATATACCATTACCTCAAGGCATTTGCTTTGCAGGAGAAGTGGGCTTAAATGGAGAAATTAGAGCAGTGAATAGAATTCAGCAACGTATAGCAGAGGCAGAAAAATTAGGCTTCGAAAAAATTTACATTTCTGCATTCAATAGTAAAGGTATTGAGCCAAAAAAACATAGTATCAATATTATCCCAGTAGAAAGAGTAGACGAAGCTTATCGACTATTCTTTTAGCATGGGGCATTGGATAAATACCGTACGCACCTATCTACAAGCCTTACAGCATCTTTTTTATCCGCATATTTGTTTGCAATGTGGCATGGATGAACTTCATAGGAAGCAAATTATTTGTGACGACTGTGAAACACAATTGCCTTTTACGCATTTTGAACAAATGCAAAATAATCCTATTGAAAAAATATTTTGGGGGCGTGCCAATATTTCAAATGCCATGGCTATTTTATTTTTTACCAAAGAAAGCATGGTTCAGCAAATTATTTTTGAATTAAAGTATAAGCAAAATAAAAAAGCAGGTTACTTATTTGGAAGACTCATTGCGAATGCGCTGGTCAATAACTCAAAATATAGTCAGATAGATTATTTAATTCCCATTCCCATTAGCAAACGAAAATTAAAAAAAAGAGGGTTTAATCAAAGTTTAATTATTTGCGAGGCCATTATAGCCAATGGATATCAAGTTCCTATTTTTACTGGATTAGTTACATTAAGAGAAGGAGCCACCCAAACACACAAGGACCGTTTACAAAGATCAGCAGAGACCCATTCCCTATTTTCAATCACTCAATTCAATACACTTAAAGGGAAGCACTTGCTTATTATAGACGACGTTATTACAACAGGCGCCACCCTGGAGACTGCTTGTGCCTGTTTAATGCAAGCCCAACCCGCAAGCATACAAATTGCCACTGCAGCTTATACCTATTATTAATGTAGACTTCTGTATTTACATTTATCTGCCAATTCAGTAAACCAATTTGGCCAAATCTTGTTATATTTAATTATAAAAACAATTTTATGAAATTTTTAGCCACCTTATTTTTTGTTGCCATCACTACATTATGCAACGCGCAAAGTATACATAGTTTTAAAGTAAATGGTATTGACGGTAAGCAAATTGATTTTGCTTCTTTTAAAGGAAAAATGATTTTAATCGTAAATACAGCTAGCAAATGTGGCTATACGCCTCAATATGAAGGCCTAGAAAAAGTATATGAGCAATACAAGGATAAATTGGTGGTTATTGGATTCCCTTGCAACCAATTTGGCGGACAGGAGTCAGGTACCAACGAAGAAATTGTAAACTTTTGTAAAAAGAATTATGGTGTCACTTTCCCATTGGCCGACAAAATAGAAGTGAAAGGCGCTGGTATTGCACCCATTTATCAATGGTTAACACAGAAGGCAAAAAATGGCGTTTTAGACGCTAATATCGGTTGGAATTTTAATAAATTCTTGCTGGATGAAAATGGCAAAATGATTGCCTATTTCCCAAGCAACGTAAAACCCGATAGTGAGGATATTTTGTCCCGCTTAAAATAAGAAGCTTCCCTAACTATCCATTATCTTCGCTACATGTTATTGAGTGAAGTAATCGGTCAAGAAAAGTTAAAGCAACAGTTAGTCCAAATGGTGCAACACCAAAGACTAAGTCATGCCATTCTTTTTGTAGGACCAGAGGGGTCGGGCGCATTGCCCCTCGCCGTTGCTTTTGCACAGTATATTGTAAGTATTCCCAATAACAATGAATCTAGTGGTGATTTGTTTGGTGCACCAGAACCCACTACTCCAAAAGTGTATAGCCCCGAAGAAATAGCGGAGTTGCCTGCCTATCGCCGTGCTAGTCAATTGATGCATCCCGATTTGCATTTCTCTTTTCCAAGCATCACCGAAAAACCAGGTGCTAAGAATTTAAGTGCTAATTTTATTGAAGCGTGGAGGGAATTTGTAAACGGCTATCCATATGGTAATGTATTTGATTGGCTACAATCTATTAATGCCGAAAACAAACAAGGAAATATTAGTGCAGACGAATGCAATGAAATTATCAAAAAACTTTCTTTCAAAAGTTTTGAAAGTGCATATAAGGTTTTGGTCATGTGGATGCCAGAATATTTAGGCAAGGAAGGCAATAAATTATTAAAATTAATTGAGGAGCCTCCGGCTAATACCATATTCTTATTGGTCGCCAATTCGGAGGAACAAATTTTACCCACCATTTTAAGTCGTTGCCAATTTATAAAAGTGCCTAGATTAACGACGCAGGAAATTGAAGCAGCATTAATTCAAAAAGGACATATCGAACCCGAAAAAGCAGCTCAAATTGCGGCCATATCGGACGGAAATTACCGAGAAGCGCTTCATTTATTGCAGCATAGCGATGCCGATTTTTTAACTCAAATTAGGGAATGGCTAAATGCCATCCTTAAAGGCGGCCCCTTGGCTCAAATGAAATGGGTGGAGGAGACTAGTAAAATGGGCAGAGAGCCTCAAAAGCAGTTTTTAAAGTACTTTAACCACCTATTAGAACAAAGTATCCGCATTAAAGTACTAGGAACTGATATCCCCTTGGATCAAGCCTTAAAGGATTTTGCCCTCAGAATCAATAAAATAGCTAGCGTTGGTCAATTGGAGGCTATAGTGCAGGAATTAGACAAGGCCGTTTACCATATTGAGCGTAATGCGAACCCAAAAATGCTATTTATGGCCTTGGGAATCAAGTTCTATCATATCATTCAGAACAAAACCTTAATTTTGACAGAAGCCTAAGAAGCGGGGATGGGTGAAAAAAGAGCATAGGCAGGTATTTTTTATTCAATAACAGTTAGAACTAACTATATATGGGATGTGGATCATGTGGAACTGGTAAACCAGGCGGTTGCAAAAGCAACGGCGGTTGTAGCTCGGGCGGTTGTAATAGATTAAACGTACACGATTGGTTACGTGATCTACCTATTGACGATGCTGACAGTCAATGTAAAGTGGTAGAAGTAAGCTTTAAACAAGGCAGTAGAAAAGAATTTTATAAAAACACCACTTCACAACAATTTGAAAAAGGGGACTATGTAACTGTGGAAGGTATTAATGGATTTGACGTTGGAGAAGTGTCACTTACCGGGGAACTAGTAAGGGTTCAATTAAAGAAAAGAGGGACGGATGAATTTAATCCGGACATGAAAAAAATTCTTAGACCAAGTATCGACAGGGAAATAGAGGCTTTCAAAATTAGCAAAAGCAGAGAGTCCGATATTTTAGCGCGCAGTCGTACACATGCTTCTTATTTTAAGTTGGCAATGAAGTTAAGTGAAGTAGAAGTACAGGCCGATGGTAAAAAAGCGACCTTCTTTTATACTGCCGATGACCGTATTGACTTTAGAGAACTCATCCGCATATTTGCTGGCGAGTTTAAACTAAAAGTGGAAATGCGTCAAATTGGAATACGCCAGGAAGCAGCTAAATTAGGGGGTATTGGAAGTTGTGGACGTGAATTATGTTGTAGTACCTGGTTACACGATTTTAAAAGTGTAAACACCACTGCAGCGCGCTATCAAAATTTATCTATTAATCAAACTAAATTAAGCGGACAATGCGGTCGTTTAAAATGTTGTTTGAATTTTGAATTGGATACTTACCTAGACGCTTTACAAGGATTCCCAGACTATGCAGATACTTTGCAAACTGCCATGGGTCAGGCATTCCTTATAAAGAAAGATATTTTCAAGAATCTAATGTGGTACACCCTACCTAATAATACAAAGCATTTTCCTTTAACCATTGATCGTGTTGTTGAGATTAAAAAATTAAACCAACAAGGTATCGTGGTGGACGAATTGCAAGCAGTAGAAGTAATCAGTGGTAAAGCTAAGGAACTGGAGTCTTCCTTTGTAGAATTAGTTGGTCAAATAAGTCTTAAAACACTTGAGAAAAATGATCGTCGTCGCAGAGACCAACAAAGAGGTCCTGGCAATGGCAATTATAATAATGATAGAAACGGCGGG
>Ga0209355_1000352_pt1 | contig 27968 bp, 18 predicted proteins | sample LauGreSBDMM110SN_3_FD_187563 | JGI IMG/M metagenome (GOLD analysis project Ga0209355, IMG submission 187563) | Freshwater lake microbial communities from Lake Michigan, USA - Sp13.BD.MM110.SN (SPAdes) (version 2) | ecosystem: Environmental > Aquatic > Freshwater > Lake | place: Lake Michigan... | reverse complement strand
TATGGTAATGATGGTGAAAACTTAATCTCTTATGGTAATGATGGTGAAAACTTAATCTCTTCTAGAAAAGGTAATGGAAAAGAAGATGGAATCACTCCTAGAAAAGAAGATGGAAATAATAGTATTGTAGATAGACAAGAAATTGAATCGTATAGTTCTGATCCAAATTCACTTCTCACAGCTGGTGTGGAAACAACAATGAATCCAATGGAAGAGACCAAAACAGTAGGAGGAGCAGGTAGTACAATCCTCACTTGGGCAAAAACTACAACTTCAATTCTTCCTACATCTGATTATCAAAACTATATAGAGTCCGAGTTCGGTGCAACTGATGAAGTAAAAGAGTTGATACAAGTAATAAAGATACTAAGTGAGGACAGTATTCAATGGAAGAATGAGTCTTTCCTTCTTCTATTGAAAAAAAGTATACCTAGGTATAAGGATGTATTAGACGTAGTCTTACCAAGTCATGAAGAAGCGGTGACAAGTCCTCAGATCTGTTTTATATGTCGCTTTGTTCCAAAGTACCTTCGTTGTTTTCAAAAAACCATCTTAAGTTGGTTAACACATCACGTTTCCCAATATCAAGGAACAGGAACCAAGACTGAAGAAAGTAGAGTCACCGTAGACGCAGTTGATTACTTACACTTCGTTGAAGATGGCGATTTTGGTGCTAATTTCCTCAAAGAAAGATTAAGCGTTTTAGTTGATGCATGTGCACTTATTGAGTATAAAGAATCAAACGATGGTAGTGATTTTTACTTATATAAAAACAGTAAAGAGGAAGATGTATTTTTCCAATTCAATTCTAAGATTCAAAACGACAACAGTGGTTTCTTCTTCCGTTCAAGTATTATGTCAGTATCTCAGTTTTGCGATGTGATTAGTTTTTTCGCTTCTTCTAACGTATTTTGGCCAAGAACCTTTTCGAAAAAGGAACGAAATACAAAGAAGAAGAATAATGGGCTTTTACCGAAGAAGGCTGGAATGTCAACGAAGAAACTTGGTGAAGAAGATAACGATAGGGTACAGGAAAATGACAGTAGTAGTACGAGTGTTCCTTTTTTTACTAATAAACTACTGTATAGAATGGTTGTCGAACTTCAAAATAAAGTACATTTATATGAAAAAAAAGAGGTATTTGAAGCTATCCGGAATATTATTCACGTTTGTTTATACAACTTCTTTATAATTATTTTAATTGCAAGACTTAATATTGTAAATCTACTAAACTCCGAGGACCAAACTGAGTTTATTGGAGAAATGTTTCTAAATAGTGAAAAATTTCTCCAAGACTTAGAAGGAAATAAGTCTAATGATACAAGAGATATTGTTATAAGAAAGCTAGAGTATTATAGCATACTACTAAAGTACTGTTTTATCGCAGTAGAACATGTTATTCACGTGTTGGGAATATATATATCTAGTACACCTCTCCACCCTATTCCAAGCGAACAAGATATCAAAACTTTGAGGATTTCAGAAAAAGAAAAGCGATTACAATTTTTGGAGCATTTATCGAACCTTATCAGTGAAAAGAAGTAAATGTAAAAAACAATTCAAACCTTTTCAACTCCTTCATATTTCATCAAAAGTAGCATCCCAATCTTCTTTTTCCTCCTCTTTATCTCCTTTTGCTGTACTATTCAGTCCTTCATTTATAGAGGAGGAAAATGTTGTAGTAGAAATCCCATCGTCGATGGAAAATTCAATAGAATCATTCGTAGGTACTTGTTTCATTTTTTCAAGTTGAGTAACTTCTTGTGAATTGTATTTTACTTCAATATCAACAATTCGACAAGTCGTGGATGAAGGGTCTCTTTTCGCTACCAAAAGATAGTCATTTACATTTACCCAGTACTTCTTTCCTCTTTTCATCTTTCCTGGAAGTACCGCTTGATAGCAACAAGTGTCGTCACTATCTCCACCAATGTACTTTGTTCCACACATTGCGACTAATTGTACTAGAAATCTTCCATCCCCCAAGGACTTTTTCACTTTTGCATAGTACTGATGAGGAGTCAAAGGATCCTTCAACTCCAACTTTTGTTTGGCGTTGTTTTCAAATCCTCCTTTCTTACCTTTCTTGTATTTATTTCCACCAAGATTGTTCGGCATAACGACTAACTTATAAGAAGAAGGAACCCCTAAACCAATACGATATTCTTCCTATATTATGAACATCTTTATGTAAATTACTTCCATCTAATATTATTAGGGGAGTCATTTTTTTTCCGAAAATACATGGAAGTTTTTTTAATCTTTTGATACAAGTAATATAAGTTTTCTTTTGAATTAGAAATTTCATTTCTATACCCAATAAATATATCTTACTTGTTCCATACAAGTAATATAAGTGATATTCTATTGAAAAGACGTTTATCATGGAATTAGCGGCTTCAAAAATTCAAAAACTATTTCGTCGCTGGAGACACTTACGCATTTACGTGTCATCTTGGTCACATGAGTTACAAATGCAATTATATGAAATATGTCTTCATCTGAATTTGTCGAACAAGTCATCACTGGAATTCCAAATGTCCAGTGACGATGTTACTTCTTTACCGGAACTGGAGATGATGGAGAGAGATATGAAAATGAGTAAGTCGATTTCCGTTTTAGAAAGCGTTCTTGAGAAAATAGTTGTTGTAGTCAATAGTTTTGTTGAAATCACAAGAAATAAACCAAGAAATAAAATCACATTTCTAAATGCATTTAAAGATCTTCATAGTGCACAAAATTCAATTAGAACAGTTTTACAATCACTTGGTGGTATTTCTGTCAAAATAATACTACAAGTTCATATTGGCAACGAGTTGTCAAAATATGCACTTTTGAACTCTGAAACAAATAATTGGACATCTGTCATGGACATGAACTTTAAGCCTACTGGTTACAAATTATTTTTTTACAGAGAAAAGGATACAGAGTTCATACCTTATCAGGAGAATAGTATAGGGGGTACTTTTTTTGGAGGAGTACAAGAGCCTAAATCATTGGTACCTTCGATGTTTTCATTTGCAAAAAACTCTTCGGTAAATTCGGACATCTTGGAAGAAAGTAAAACATATGACCTAAAACAACTTAATTTACTTGTATCGAGTAAAAATAAAATTTTAGCAATAGAGGATCAACAAACAATACGTATTTATTTACAAGTACCAACAAAAAGGAATTCTCCATCATATTTCATTTGTCTATCCGGATCATTTTATTATGATTATTTTCAAAAATTTCGTGCACTACATCTACCTTGTATCCAGTCCAAATTTCAGGATTTACAATATATTCTTGTGAACTCACCTAAACTTCCTTCTTCCTACGTTGAGAAATGGCTGAAAACGATAACGTTTAGTGATCTTCTCTGTTTATCTACCCAGAAATTACAAAGTAGGTGTTTAGCGCTCTATAGTCTCACTGATAAATACAAAACATCTTTAGTCAGCAATGTCATCAAAGAATTTCTCTCCGCAGACAGAAAAATAAAGAGAGACATTCTTACATCTCTTTATCTGGTCGAGGATAGTTCAGATATGTTATATATAGGTTTTATGTTAGCAGATATAGTTCGCAGCGACCCGTCATACCTTCGTCAAAAGGCACAAATGACAGATATTATAAGTACATTACCTTGGAATATCCGTAAAAAAATAAATAAGTCGATAGAAAATCGTGAAGTTATGCAGTCACGAATAATTAGTGAGATTAGTTCAGTCGGAAACAGTGATACAGAAGGCTCTTATGAAACTCGAATCTTTCTCATGAAAGTACCTCAACTAGTGAAAAAGAAAGCTTATGATAAACTGAAGGAAATTCAATCGAGAAGTGGTGGAGGAGACAGTCAGAGCAAAGCACAGCAGTATATTGATGGATTATTACGAATTCCATTTGGATTTTACAAGTCAGAACCAATATTGTCCTTCTTCCCCAAGTTTCGTTCTGAGCTTGTTTCTGCTATTCAAAAGTATGTCTCTTGTAATAGTAAGTCTTCCACTAGAGATTCTGTATCTACACTAAATAATTTCATTGAAAATGAACTTATGGTATCAGGTACTTTAAAGCAACCCACCTTTTCTGAGATTGATAAACTATTTGAACTACTCTACCAAGAAAAGATTCAGTGTTGTAGTAATGACGAAACTGACACTACCGTGTTTGAAGTTTTTGATAAAGAAGAAATGATTCGTTTTTTACAGAAGAAAAATATTGAAGAACTGTATCTCATTATTCAACGCATGAAAAAAGTTTTAGGAGGAGTAAAAGTATTATCTTACTTTGATAAAACTAAACATACTAATTTTACCGTTAAAACCAAGATAAAAGCTGGATGTTCATATACCAACTTAAATTCAATAACAGTCAGTGAATCCATAGCATCGTTTCTTGCATCAAAGGAAGAAATGGATCAAAAACAGTTTCAGACGCTAAAAAAAGAAGTTTTACCTGATATTTTTGCATTGAAATCAAAAGATAAAAGCAGTCGTTCTCTATCGCTTTCTGAAGATTTTATCGAAAATCTTTTAATTACAGCAAGAAATCAATGGCTATCCTTTCGCACGAAGAGACAAGAATATTTAGAAAAAGTAAATTTATCTTTAGAAAAAGCTGTTTACGGACAAAATAAAGCCAAGCGTACAATCTCTCAAATGATTGCTCAGTGGATATCAGGAAGTGGTAAAGGAGATTGTTTTGGTTTTGAAGGACCCCCTGGTACTGGCAAGACTAGTTTGGCGAAAAAAGGACTTTCAACTTGTCTACAAGATGAAGATGGAAATCCAAGACCCTTTGCGTTTATCGCTTTAGGTGGGTCTACGAACGGAGCGTTTTTAGAAGGACATTCTTATACTTACGTGGGTTCACTTTGGGGTAAAATCGTCGATGTCCTCATGGAAAGTAGATGTATGAACCCAATTATATTCTTCGATGAAATAGATAAAGTATCGTCGACAGAACATGGGAAAGAAATTATCGGATTATTAACTCATATTACAGATCCTTCGCAAAATGAAGAGTACACCGATAAATACTTTTCTGGCGTGAAGATTGATTTGTCAAAAGTTCTTTTTATCTTTTCCTATAATGATGCGACACGTATCGATCCAATTCTCAAGGATAGAATAACATCTGTAAAATTTGAAGCACTTAGCAAGTGTGATAAGAAAATCATAGCAAAACTTCATCTTCTTCCAGAGATATTTGAAGCAACTGGACTTGGTAAAAATGATATACTCTTCACAGAAGAAGTAATTGAATTCATCATTGAAAATTACACATTTGAAGGAGGAGCAAGACGACTAAGAGAGCATTTGTATTTTATTGTACGAGAACTTAATCTGAGACAAATGACTGTAGATCCGATTTTCCCTATTACGATTACAAAAGATATACTCTTGAATGATATTTTCAAAGACCGTGCCTTACATAAAGACAAAATGATCGTAAAAAATCCACTTGTCGGAGTGATAAATGGAATGTATGCCTCCTCTATAGGAATCGGCGGAATCACAACAATCGAGTGTTTTCGAATCCCAACTTCAAATCCCTTTGCTCTAGAATTGACAGGAAATCAAGGAAAAGTCATGAAGGAAAGTATGTCCGTGTCAAAAACAGTCGCATGGAATATTCTATCCTATGAGCAACAACAATTATTGCAAAATGACTGGAAGAAAAACGGTTCATGGGGATTACACTTACATTGTCCAGAAGGAAGTGTTCCAAAAGATGGCCCTTCCGCAGGAACAGCGATATCAATATGCATTCTTTCGTGTATTATACAGATTCCAGTTGATAATACCATTGCAATTACTGGTGAAATTGATTTGAACGGTCACGTCGGTCAAATTGGTGGCTTAGCAGCAAAAGTAAAAGGTGCAAAAGCAGCAGGAGTTTTGAAAGTCTTCTTTCCAAGAGAAAACGAACATGATGTACGACAGATCTTGGATTCAAATGATAATCCATTTGATGATGATTTTACTTATAAAATGGTTGATTCAATTCGTGAAATTTTGCCCTTCGCATTTCCATCCATTGATATATATGACTTTATTTGTCCAGTAATGAAGTAAGTGTCTTCGCAAAAACAAATAAGAACTACCTTTGTTGTAACATTAAGGTACTTACTTTATTATAATTTTCAGTAATTTCCTGATCTCGTTCAAAAACTCTTACTTTACGATGTTTTTCTTCATACTCTTCTTGTCGTTTTTTATACGCTAGATACTCTCTCTCCTCTGGGGTTAACGAGGTCTTTTCTGAACGAGTACGATCTGCTTTATACTCATTGATGTCATTGTATTGTTTTCTTTCCTTCACAGTATCTGGATCAATTAGAAATGTATCAGTATGAGCTTTTTTAAGATCTACATATTGAAGGTTTCCTGTCGAGTCGACCGAACTTGTAAAATCTTTTACTTCATCTTCTCCCAAATATGAAAAACCACATGACGTAGACGAACATTGGAAAGCTTCTGGAATCACGATTAAATCTGTTGTCTGTGGAGCTGACTGTTTACGATGACGAGAGAACGACTCGTTAAAATTGGCATCTGTAACACCAATTGGTTCTTGTCGTCGTTGATCTTCACTGGTTAACCAGTCCACGTACCCTTTGTCGTGTGGATTTCTCATTCTATTGGAATCGTAAACATTATTGAAACTGTCGATATTAAAGTTCTGCATTTCTGGTGTGACCAAAGAAGTTTGTTTTCTTCTTTGCATCATATTATCGCCACTTTTTCGCTCAAACTGGATATCTTTCACTGTTCTATCCATAGATGGTGGTACCACTGTCTGAAGAAAGCTCTCAAGTATTCTATAGTTTTCAACGATGTAGTCAAAGGTAACATTATCACCGCCTCTATCTGGGTGATATGAAAGAACAAATTGACGAAACTTTGTTTTCAAAAGAGTTGGTGTAAGTGTATCCGTTGTTACTTCAAAAATACGCATTGCATTTTGAAGCGTTGTCTTGGAGGAAGATTGCATTGTGTACGATTTATAATTGGGTTCGATAAAAATTACTTCACAATAAGAAAAAAATATATCAAAAAAACTTATAGATCAAATATAACGTCACAATACTTATATTCAGACTAGAACATTTTATAATTCGATCTGAATCAAAAGAAAACAATATGTATTAATCTTAAAATAAGAGTTTTCAGAGCGGTCTATGTAATCGCCGATGAAATGCAAAACAACACTCCTATTCAGATGAAAATGGAATTGCTAATATATCTGTCTACCATATTTATTTTAATTAAAAAAATGTATTCAAGTGGAATAAAAAAAAAACACAATAAAAAAATCGCAGCTCATAATTTTTCACATTTTTCCAAAAAAATAATAACATACACCAATGAAGAAATGTGCCACATGTGGATCGGAAAAGTCTACTGACAGGCCTAAGCTTCAGAAATGCTCTATATGCAACTCTGTTCGGTATTGTAGCAAGAAATGTCAGAAGACGCATTGGGTCATCCACAAGGCTGTGTGCAAGGAGATCGTAGAGAGACAGCAGGCGATCGCTGATGCGGCTCGGTTGAACGAAGTATTTGATGTAGCAGTGGATTATCTTCGTGCGAGGGATTGGAGGAAGTTTGAGTCGTTGATCAATGAGAACCTGGATGTATTGAATCATCAAAGCGAAGAGTTTGAAAGAACTAGTTTGTTGCATGCTTGTCTTCAACTTGGAATGCCATGTGCAGCAAAGATGTTGCTGGATAAGCAGGCAGATGTCAATATTAAGGATGTTGGTGGATGGACGCCTCTGTACATGGCATGTCAAAATGGTCATAAAGATTTTGCGAAGATGTTGCTGGATAAGCAGGCAGATCTCAATATTCAGAGTGTTGAAGGAGCTACGCCTCTGTATATTGCATGCGAGAAGGGCCATAAAGATATTGTGAAGATGTTGCTGGATAAGCGGGTAGATATCAATATTCAGAATGTTAGAGGAACTACGCCTCTGTATATGGCATGTCAACAGGGTCATAAAGATGTTGTGAAGATGTTGCTGGATAAGCAGGTAGATATCAATATTCCGATTGTTCAAGGATGGACGCCTCTGCATATGACATGTCAAAATGGTCATAAAGATATTGCGAAGATGTTGCTGGATAAGCAGGCAGATATCAATATTCAGACTGTTGAAGGAGCTACGCCTCTGTATATGGCATGTCAAAATGGTCATAAAGATATTCTGAAGATGTTGCTGGATAAGCAGGCAGATGTCAACATTCAGAATGTTAGAGGAACTACGCCTCTGTATATGGCATGTCAACAGGGCCATAAAGATATTCTGAAGATGTTGCTGGATAAGCAGGTAGATGTCAACATTCAGAATGTTGAAGGAACTACGCCTCTGCATATTGCATGTATTCAGGGACATAGAGATATTGTGAAGATATTGCTGGATAAGCAGGCAGATGTCAATGTTCAGAATGTTGAAGGAGGTACGCCTCTGTATATTGCATGTCAGGATGGACATAAAGATATTGTGAAGATGTTGCTGGATAAGCAGGCAGATGTCAACATTCAGAATGTTGAAGGAACTACGCCTCTGAATATGGCATGTCATAAGGGTCATAAAGATATTGTGAAGATGTTGCTGGATAAGCAGTTGATTGTACGTAAAGCATTGGCTTGATTGAAACGGATATGAAGTTTGCGATTTTCTTTCAAATATTCACCAAGTCAAAAAAATACTTTGCAGCAACACCACCTAGTAATTGAGAAAGGATATATGGAAAAACATCTGACCAAGGTATCAAGTTTTTGATGGCAAGCATAAAAGAAATAGCTGGGTTAAAATGTCCACCTGAAACGGTGCCTCCGAATTCAATTGCACCCATTAGTGCCAAACCAATTGCAATTGGACCATATTTTCCCAATCCAGAATTTTTATGTATGACACTAAGAACAATAAAAAGGAAAAAAAATGTACCTAAGAATTCTACAAAATATCTTATTGGTGCTGATGCATTTGTCATTTCGACCTTTTGAAATTTGGACGTGTGCTATAAAAAAATTAATCTTGTTTTATTTAATTCACAGAGAAGAAAAAAAGTGATGAAGTATATGGTTTTATGAAAAAATAGTTTCTGATTTCAAGATAAAATTCTATCATACAATATTGAAACTTTAACTCACTATTCTCCGTTTATAAATTGTGACGACAAAGACTTGATAAAAGCCATGAAGTTTGTTGTCGATTCTGTTCAAGAAAATCTGCAAAAGTAATCAAACAAAATAAAAATAAAATCTTCTGCAAACGAGATATCATACTACTCTCGAAGTGGACCCCGAATTCTTCTCGCCAGTTGAATATCTTTCGGAAAAACAGTGACACGTTTTGCATGAATAGTACAGAGATTTGCATCTTCAAACATTCCAACTAAGTGAGCTTCTGCAGCTTCTTGAAGAGCTAGTAGTGCTTGGGCTTGCCATCTGAATTCCGTTCGAGAAAAATAAGTTTGAATCTCTCTTACCAATCTGGCAAAGGGAAGTCTACGAATTAGTAAGTCTGTATTCTTTTGGTAAAATCTTATTTCTTTTAAGGCTTTTTCACCGGGACGATACCGCCGTCTTGGAATAGGAGCCGATTGATGTATAGGGGGGCCTGATGCAATACGTTGTCCTTTAGGTACACCAGGCATTCCTCCACTAGTCGTTATTAAGCTGAGATTTTTAAATTCTACTTCCATGGTATACTCTTCTGTCGGATTATTTTGTCCCAGGAAAAAATAAGTAAAGATTCAGGAAAAAAATAAGTAAAGATTTATCTCTTGGTATATATTTCAGAGAACAAATTAAAATAATTTTTTTTACTATGTACTTGATTTATTTATAATAAATCAACCGTCTTCGCCTGAAGCGGTCCTACTAGAAGTAGGAGAACAGATACTAGAGAATATCAGGGATTTGTAGTGTTTTCAGAGCGGCTTAACAGTTGACTGTTTAATTTTTTGTTTCCAAAGTTTGTTGTAAAATTCCTTGTCAAGATGTTCATGTTCTTTGCTTGGAAACGGGGCATATTTTTGATATAATTTCCTCCTGCCCTCAACATGATTCTTCAAATTTTCTTCTAATTTTGGAAGGAATGAAGTTAAATTACATGAAAAATCTGACGCAACATTTTCATTATTTTCTGATATTGTTTTTCCATCATTTTCACTTTCTTGTGCCTCTTCAATAAATTTTAAATTCTTCTCAAGGTCCGAGTCCATATACTGTTCTCGACTGAATGTTGGATCCATATTTGTTTCATCTCCATCGTCTATGAAATCTTCTAGATCTTTGTTTTCAGATGTATCTACAACGATTGTAAGAACTTTTTTTTTAAATAACTCTCTTTCTTTTTCATTCGGGAAAATGGTATTACAGGTCTTTGTGAATGCAACTAAATAAGGGTACTTTGTACTTATAACTCTTTCTTCACATATATCATCCTCAAATATTTGTGTATATTCTTCTACTTTTTTTCTCAGATTGTCTGATGATTTACCTTGAAGAGTTTTGTATAAAGCTTCAGAAAAGCCATGAACAAGAGCACTGGAATTATCCGTCAGACCATCGTCGTCATCTGTATTATAATTCTCATTAAAATGATGAAGTACATCAAGAATTAATTGATTGGAAATATTTCCACTCTTACCAATAAGACTTCTTAAATCCTTCTCTTTCTTCTTCGTGATTCGAACGCTATTTTTTCTCCTCAAACTTTCATTTACTTTCCTTGATTTGTTGTTCATTTATACTATATACTTTCATATTTTTTTCTCAATGAAATACTTACAAAAATTTTGAAATCAAGTGCAGGTATTTACAAGCTTTTAGACAGGCCTCTTCCATTGCTAATGCTTCACTTGTATTTTCAGCATAACCAATTGATTTTTCATTATGATGGTAAACGGTAACCTCGAAACAACTCGTAGCGATCTGTACTGTAGTGATCGTAGGAGGTCGTTGAAATTTCTTTTGAAAATACACCAAAAGTATATTTTGAAACGAAGAATCTTCTAAACTCGAAAATAGTCTTATATTTAATTTTTGAAATGCATTTAACACTTCTTCTTTTTTCAAAATTTGTGTGAGAATCCACTTTACCAAACATTTGAAATCTTTTTCTAAAGATGATCTTACGGATACCGAGTCTTCGTATATGGAACATATTACTGCATGAAACACAGAAGCTTGAACATGTATTGTATTCATTTCTATTTTATAAACATTATCCCCAATGTCTCCAAAATCGATTAGAGAAGATAGTCCCAAATCTTCAAGCACTTTGGATGTTGTTGTGAAGTGACTGAATGCAGCAAAATGTTTCTTCATTTCACTAAGAGACTTGTTTAAAAAAGCTTCTTCGTAAATACAAAATTTCAAACTAGACTCGAACAGTGATTTTCCAAACCATACTTTGCGGTTAAAGGCAATAGAATCATACTTGCTAGATTGTGGAGAAACAAAACAATTTGAATATGAGTGGACATTTATAATCTTCCATTTAGGATCAATATTCCGTAAAAGATTATCTATACACTTTTCGATCGTATCAACTTCTAGAATCATTGTTTTATGTATTTTCTTTTGTGTTCTCAGCGTTTATATTTCATTTTATACTCTCTTCTTTTTTTATCATAATAAATTTTTATCTAATCTAAAAACTAAAACAGACATTTATTTTTCGCCAAAATTTGTATTATATTTCATTATAACATCGCCAAACAAATTATCATGCCCAAAACAAGTGAAAGAAAAAGAAGAAATAAGAATAATCGTAAAAAAAATGGAACCAAGCGAAATAAGAACAATATGTATATCATAAGAGGAGGGGAAATACCATCTTATAATCAAGATGATTATGGACGATATCGTGGTGACTATGGAGACTCAAATATCTTTGGTTCTTATAAACCTGAATTGATGTATCAAAATACAAAAAATTTTATGGATGGAAAATTTGCCATTTTTAATGAAACTCTATCTAATCCTTTAAATCATACTGGTGCACAAATTGGATCTCATACCTCTGCTGTCGATGTAACCAAAGGAGTCAACTTTATGAAAAATCCCCAGATTCCTGTTTATAATCCAATTACAAAGAGTACCACATATGAAAGTATATTTTCTTCACCTACTATCGCTGATACTTCTTATGTGTACGGGACAAGTATTCCCGGATTCCTCTCAGGTGCGGGCACATCAAAAAAAAGGAGACCAGTTAAGAAATTAACTAGAACTAAACAACGAAATAAGTTTGTACATCGTCGTATCAAAACATAAATTTTAATTGTCTATTTGTTTATACTGAGCAACTGTTACGACTTTCGAAACTATTACTGTACGTAATACCATCTCTACCAATGGAACACCTCTCTCCAAGACTCTCTACGGTCAAACCCTCGGCACAAAGTGTGTACTTAAACGGATCCTTACATCCTTCTAACTCAATGTTATAGTAGGTAATCATTTTACTTTTTGTTTCTATCACTTCAATAGAAGGTATTGACCAAGCCTCGTAAAACTTGTCATTTATTAGTACAGCATGAGCCGGTGAAATATATACATCACCTCTTAAATTTTTGAAACGAATATCTCCCTTTCTAATACACAAAGGTAAGGTTTTTTTATGGTTTGGTAGTTCTTGAACAATGACACGGGATACTTTCACTTCCGCTCCAAAACTTGGAGACCATAGAAAGTCTCCTCTGTGTACATTCTCGATTGCAACCCACTCTTTTTTCGCACTAAGAACACACGTTCCTTTCAACAAACAACCAATTGACGTAGCTAAAATATTTTCTCCTGCAATGACAATATTTGAAGAATCATTTGTTGCTGCATCAAATGCCTCGATGGTAATCGTGTATTGATGTTGTTGATTCAACCCAAGAAACTTATAATCTAATTCCGAGATTGGTTCACTAGAAACTACATAATCTGTTTCTGAATCGATTGCCTTGTATACATATAAATAATTGTGACCTTCGACAGCATTCGGATGTGTGAAAAAAACATGAATTACACCATCTCCACAATATATATTCTCTTCCGAAGTAACAGGGTCTGGTGTTACCCGTGGCGTGAGTACAATGGGTGTACAATACTCAGATCTACAATTACTATTATAACTCATGATAGAAATCTCGTAGTTTGCATTATTGACGAGACTTGTAAATGTAAACAACGAGTTACCTCCTTCATTCGAATAAATAAATACATTATTAGTTGCCAGATCTTTCAGTTTTAAAACATATGATAAGAATTCATCTATATCTGTCCAGGTAGCAATAATCTTCGCATCATATGCCTTTGCATACAAGACAGGTACCCCAAGTGGTTCATAATCATCAGATGCCTCGGGTAAAAAAGGGACAGATACTTGTACTGGTTCTGAAAATAAACTACATCCAATACTACTACATGCTTTTACAGAGATATCATACGTCAATCCATCACTGAGACCGGATATCGATGGAGTGAGAGTAGAAACTGTAGTCTCTAGTACTTCAATTGGGTTTGAGATACGTAAAGTAAAGGTTATTTGACCATTGTCTGGAAAGGGATCTTTTGGATCAATGATTAAATTTAATGTACCATTTAGTCCAAAATTAGAACTTTGAATGGAAGGAATATCTGGAAGAATTGGTCCAATTGAAAGTCCATTCGAAATGTTAGTATTCCCGTAGCAGTTTACACCAATCATATAGATAACGTATGAGTTTTCAAAGACAAATGAAGGAAAGAGTACAGAAGTAATAAGAAGGGTACTTTCATTACCATCAACTTCATGAGTCAATACTTGTTCGGATCCAATACATACAAGTACAATGTTATATTTTTCAACTGGACACATGCCATCATCTGTAATAGCCCAAGAAATGGATACTGAGTTATATGATGAATCACCAATCGTTAAAATCGGAGAACTTGCTGGATTATTTTCTAATGGTTGTAGTACTTCGATTGCTTTTTCTAAAGCAGACATTTTTACTTTGTTGCTTACGAGTATGAAAAATAATTAGAAATAAAGATAAAAACAATTTATTTATTATTGTTAAGCTTTAGTTTTTATACAAGAAATGAATGTAATTTTAAATTTGATTGTGAAATGAATGTAAAATTAAATTTGATTGTGAAATGAATGTACTATCTCTAAAAAAAATAGAATAGTTACGTCGAATCACGTGTAGAGCACGAAAAAAACCCCGGATTTTATTATAACCATATGAAATTTTAAACTGACAAAAATAATAAAAAAGAAAGTGGTTACAATTAAAAGCAAAAACTTTTTATTTCTTTCTTTCTTTTATCTCTTTCTTTCATCTCCAATTATGTCAACTATAAGTGTTAATGCGGCATTAATACCTTCAACGGTAATTCCAGGTTCTTTCACTGTCAAAATGAGAACCTACTACCAAGAAAAATATACGATTAGCGTTTTTTCGAGTTCTACCAGTGCTCAACCAATAGGCGCTCCATTAGTTGTAGATTACTCATCTGGTCTCCCTACAGGTACTTTGCCAATTTTTTCTAGAACGATCAGTAGTGGACTTGTTGCTGGAAGTACGTACTATGTAACCATTCAACAGAACAACCTTGCTCTAGGTCAAACTCCATTTGCTGGGTACGTGAAACTTGCATCTCAAATGTCCATACCAGTCCTTAGTACAGTTACCCCTTCTTTAATCACTGGAGGTGCGATTGACGCAACTTTTCCTAAGCATCCACAGGATAATGGCACTTTCATGTACAAACTTGATGCATATGTACTTACCACTGTAGGTACATCGACGGTTGTTTCACAGACAGCGACTGGTACTTGTGTCGAAGCAACATTTTCGGCACAGGCAAATAGTACTTTGGCGAAATTATCTATTACTAATCTTATAGCAGGTTCACTATACCAGATAAGACTAAAAGTCAGGGATAGTATTACTCAGAAAGCATGGGAAACTCATACATCAACCGTACTCACTTCCCCTATTACTGGAACTATTGTACTAGCAGAACTTGCAACACCTTCCATTTCAAACTATGTCAACTTTGCTTCAAGTGTGAGAACACCTCAGCAAATTGTATTTCCATCAAGTCCAACTGTTACGCTTCCTTACTCTATAAATACATCTGCTTCTACTTCTATCGCTGTTACATTCGTCGCACCAACCGTGAAAGCTGCTGTACAACAGTACATCGTGTATGCAATTGAGTTTTCTGCATCTAGTCCGACCATCGCAGAACTAAAAGATGCTCAAAGTGGTACTTTTACTACTTCCTTCACTGCATCGGCCTTTGCATTACTCCCTCAGTCTGGTTCGGTGACTTCTTTGAGGGATGTTAGTATTCAAGGTCTTGATATCCAACTGAGCTATAAATTTGCAGTTATCGCAAAAGCGTCGACTGGATATATCATTGGAGGATTTCTAGACGCATCTACAAGACTCACGGGAATCAATGCGTCGTCCAAGGCTGTGTTCTCGGCTAAATCTTTAGTTGCAGCGAAGTTAAATGTCATCTATACTTTCGTGGATGCTACCAATACCTACACCACTGCCCCGGTAATCAGAGTAACTGCGACTCGTATCGGAGGAAGTGGTAGTGATCTACCTATTACTATTGATCCTGTATCGGCCCTTGTCATACAAGCTAATTCACAAAATTTAAGTTTTAATTTCCCGGTATCACTAAGTGGTGAATCCTCCTCTCTCGTTGCAGGTAGTTTCTATAACTTTGTTGCCAACGTTTCTGATGGAAAAGTATCTACTAATACCAGTGTCATCGGTAGTGTCTCTGCTTCAACCACCATCTTGGCTCCATGTGACATACAAGTCCCTACTCTGTTGAGTATCGTTGCTTCTTCTACCCCTGGAAATCTTGACATTAGCATTTCAGACGCTACTCTTGGTCTAGAACCAGCTTTGGCTTTGTATACTTTATCTTCATCATCCTCAGCTTCTGGTACATTCACTGCCACTGCTGTAACTAACTTAAAACAGGGAAGTAACTCTATATCACTCCCGGCGAATTTAGCCGGCGGATCTACTGTATTCTTTAAAGTTCAATATACCAGTGGATCGTCGAATACCTACTACTCAAGTCAAGGACCTGTGTCATCAGCTGTGTCTCTTATCATCCCAAGTGCACTTCCTGCAGCATCCAATGTGGTGTTTATGAATCCAACTGTTGTAAATGCCGTTTCGTTCAGTTTTACTGCAGATCTTACTGGTAGAAAAAAGGTAGATAACGATGTCATTGTACTTGCACAAAGTAAGTATGATAACTCCAAGAGTGCTACTTTGGTACAATCAGATGCTCCTTGGAAACTCAAGGCTAATTTACCTAGTCTGTCGAGCCAATTGGTCGCAACGTCACTTGATGTCTCACCAAATGCATCCACCACAAACCTTACTGCCCAAATTACCTTGGTTACCAATCTCCTTCCTACTGCATCGGCTACTTTAGTCACAACTTTTGTCAGTGCAGCTCAATCTCAGGTTCTTGCCAATATGAATGTTTTCTCTGCTTACAGTTCCTTAAATACGGCAGTCACCAGCATGCTTTCTGGTATTGGAAGCCCTGTTAATACAGACGTCACAGGATTATGGTTTTTGAAAACGCTGTTCACAGGTTTTATTTTATCTTATACCGGTGTTGTAACAAATAATCAACCGTTCTATAAGACAGTTGCTCAAATTATGAGTGCTCTTCTCGCCGCAAATACTGCAAATGCATTTCTTGGTAATAATATGACAGTTTATAATTCTTTGCTATCCATCCAATTTGGAACAGTAGCTTTTACGGATCCGTTTGACTTACTCGATTGGGTCAAAATTCAATTAAATCAATTAAATCCATCAGCACTGGCACAACCTCTTGCTGACTTTGCTGCTGTGAGGTCCACGTCCAATACTCTGAAATCAAGTGTCAGTGCATCTTCTACTCCACTATTGGACTTTAGAAACGCTTCGACCGCTCTTAACACAGCATTACCATCTTCCGCTGCTCCAATAAATCTTCTACAATCGTATACTGATGCGAATCGTTTACTTTGCCTCCTCTACAATATTTCACTTGCATCCACGCCTTATCCTTCAAATTCCACTTGGTACTTAACACCTTCTTCGCTTCCATCGGCTGCTTCTCTCCAGGCTGCTTTGAAAGATGCATACACTGCAGCTGCCACCACCATGGAACCTTCCTACAGAGTGCAGTTCAGTACTGCTTTCGCTATACCTCAAGTGGCACCTGTTATTACGATTGACCCTCCACTACTTGTTCCAATTCTTTCTTACAGTGGAGCAGACGCATTGATGGCAAATGGTATTACAGGTTATAGTTTGACCAATTATGCAAACAGCGGGTTTATTGGTGGAAATTCATATGCAGTTTCCATCTCCAGAATAGTTCCTACCGGATTTAATGAAGTATATATTGCATCCAATGCCACTGCTTTTACTTCCTCTGTTAAAGCAATTCCTTCGGTTCAACCTGTTGCACCTACAAATGTTTTCCTGACGCCACATAGTGAAAACTCGTTAATAGTGAGCTATAGAGCTAGTATCAATGCTGGTGCCAATCCTACCTATACTATAAGCTTATTAAATGTGACAAAATCACAAACTAGTACTTATACTTCTGCAGGCTTGTCTTGTAATATTTCGAATCTTACTGGGGGAAATCTGTACTCCGCCAGGGTATGTGTAAGTGGTACGGTGGGTACATATTCTACTCCATTTGTAGCCCCCACTGTGGCATCAGCATTTACGTCTAGTTCCTCTTCTATTATGGCTCCGGTAAGAGTTCCATCTCCTGTGGCCATGGACCCTGCAACAACCCAAAATTCTATGGTTAGTGCGAATGGTGTTAAAAATTACACCTACCAATCCTTCGTGGAGTCAGCTACTACTCTGAATCAAGTTTCTATTGTGTTTAGACCAAACTGGTCATCGTCTGATCTAAAGGCATCAGATCTTGCCAATCAAATGTACACTGCAACTTTCACTGGTCTAATAAACCCGTCAATAAGCACGGTCCCAGTTCAGACATTTTCATACACGGAATGTACCCAACTTCTAAATGGTCACGTTAGGTTTACTTTTACCATTCCTTCATCTTGGTTTGGAACGATTACGAATGGTAGTGGTACGAATACACTCACAAAAATTATTGTAGCAGCGATCCCTCAAACTGCACTCAACTATCTTGCTGCTTCGTCCAGCTTAGAGATTGTCGCCACACAACCTCCGCTATCTACGTTACCGTCATCTAGTATCATAATTACCAATCTTGAAGTTATCTCTGGCATTGTAAATTATACTTTTACTGTTCCCACAGCTCTAGTTGCAGCTGATACTGCTTCCTATCCCACAGACGCTGATCATCCTCTTCATGCTGCAACGAGAGATTATTGGAGTGGAAAACAGACTTTCACCCTCAAAATGATGAACCAATCCTCGCCTTCCGAAGATCCAGTTACTTTCAGTACAGCAAAAACGACTCTTACGGATGGTAACCCACCTACTGTCGCAACTGATTCTTACTTAACATCAACCACAAGTGGTTCGAATAATGTTTACAGAGGAAGCTTCCCATCATCGATACAACTTACTGGTGGTAATACCTATAAACTTTCTGTTGCGATGGATGCAAGTTTTGGCAACCTTGGTATTTCACCATGTCTATCGGATACCACTGTGACAGCAACTGCCCAGCTTCTTGCTCCTCAATATCTTGGCGTTACTAATATTTCAAATAAGGCAGGTGCTATAGTTGTTTCTTGGCAAGTTCCCGATGTTCTTAATAGCTATCAAATTGTGGTCTCTTCGCAGGATGGTAGCGTGCAACAATCCTTCAGCTCTATAGTGGCTGGACAAAATGGGTTTCTACCAGCAACTGGTTCTTCTCGGTCAAATATGTATAGCTACAATCTCTTCTTGTTCTCCTCTATGTCTGGTATCAACTCCTCTAACCCTCTTAACATCGATGTGTACAATATGCCAGTGAGACAGTCAGATATTCAATCGAATCCATCAAGTTTCACAAATATAGTTCCTCAAGCTCTCTTAGGCAAAACTTCAGCAACAACTTTGACGTATGATGATGCAATTCCTTCTATTGTGTTTACCCCTCCATCTCAAGCAGATGGAACTCTTTCGCTTCCCTATAAAATTATTATCAGGGATCAAGCTACCAATTCCGATAAGTTTTCATCGATCTTCTCCTCTACAAATTCTACTTCCGCCCCAGTAACAGTTTATATTCTTGGATCAAATGGGGTTGGTTTGTTACAGAGAGATCAGAGCTACGAAGTGGTGGTTATGGCTAACTACTCTGGTTCCGACAGTCCTATGGATAGTCCTGTTAACTCTGCTTATACATCCTCGTGGAACCTGTCTACAATTACATTAGCTTAGAAATACAATCTCTTTCTTACAGTTTTCACATAAGAGTGGCACTGTTGCACCTATCATTTCGCTTTGTTCACATACAGTAGTAATCTCTCTATTCGATGATTCACGTTGACCATTAAAAAAATCAGAAAATTTATGAACAATCATATGTCGTGAAGTCTTATTTGTTATGAATTCTTTCATCATATAAGCCAGCATTTCCTTCTCCACATACTCATTACAAGTTTGATCTCTATATTCTCTCTGAAGTTCTTCATATAACTTCATGTACATTAACACTGTTTTCATATCTGAAATATCATGGAAGTACTTGTTATAGAAAGTTCGAAATTCAGGTTGACTCATTACATCATCTAGATCTTTGAAAAATGGATTTTCTTCTAAAAGCTTTCTACCTTTTTGAATAATCTTCTCTTCCGTCTCTGTACTGATAATACCGAAGTTCACTAGATCCATATTGTTTTCTTTCTTCACCTTTTCTTTAATTTATTTATATGTTAAAAAACATATATCCAATAAATGTTTATATGCAGATAATTTGTAATAATATTAGTATTACTATACGTAATAAAGTCAAAACCACTATAACATAAAAATAAATAACAAAGGCTTGAACAGTTTTGTTTCAAACTTTTTTATTTCTTTTTACAAGTAAACCAAAAGTCAAAAGTCAAAATCATTTATTTGTATCTACCAAAAGTCGAAAGTCGAAAACAGTCTCTATTATCTACCAAAAGTCAAAAGTAGAAAACAGTCTCTGTTATCTACCAAAAGTCAAAAGTAGAAAACAGTCTCTGTTATCTACCAAAAGTCAAAAGTAGAATGATTATAAGATACTTCGAAGATGCTCCCTTTGCAACGAAATCATGCACCTCTAGTGAGAACCAAACTAGAAGTACTTGCAGTGTAAAAAGTATTTAAAATAGAATCGTGAACTTTGTTACAACCGTCTTCAAGGCGGTCCTACTAGAAGTAGGAGAACAGACTATCCCAGTAGCGTAAGCTTTACTGGAGAATGTCAGGGATTTGTAGTGTTTTCAGAGCGGTGTTGCTTCAAAAGTTATCTGATAAGCATAATATCCAAAAAAATTCTACCTGGAAGTATAATAGTAGTTTTATAGATCAGATTTTAAATTTTTTACACTTACCAAAAAAAGAATGGACTTTGATAAAGTTTCGGAAATCGCCGATCAGCTTGTAGTATACAATAGAGATCTTATCTATGATCTAGTAAATAAGATATCTGCTGGTTACAGAGAATTTCTTTTTCGAGAATTTCCGATTGTTCTCGGATGTTGTTTCTATTTCAGCTTTTTAGTGCTTTCACTTATTGTATATCCTCCCAGTTACAGTGCTTGTGCATCATTTGGTGGCGAGCAAATTTATATTTCCTTAGTCGTTCTACATTCTCTTTTCTTATGTATTCTTTTTCTCTATGGATTTCAGAACTTGTTACCGACTTCAATAAATGACTTTGCTTCTTTCCTTTCGCCGAATGTTCTCATAGTGGTTGTCATTGCCTTCTTCTTGATTTACGGGTATTTGTATTTTAATTGTTCCGATCCTGTATGTACGAGTGATCATCCTTGCACATCCATCGAAGACGTCACAAAGTATAACATTGAAGTGAATAGACAAGTGGATCTTCTTCCTATGATTACAGAATTACAGAATTGGTACAGAAGAGAAGTACTTCCACAAAGAGCAAGAATTTCTACTTGCTCCAATCTATATGATGCATCTTACCGAACACAGAAGAATATGGGAGCAGATTCTACCTGCAATCCATTGGTTCCAGGAACAACTCTCGAATGTAAGGATAACCCAGATCCAGAAAAGGGGGCACCAATCTTATCCGAGTTTTATATCATGGCAAGTAATAAAACATGTGTTGTTCAGTACCAATATGATTTCTATGTGAGCACGAAAATGATTGAAATTGCACTGAATGCCGGTGCAAGGTGTTTGGATTTTGATATCTGTCCTCTAAATTTCAATAAAAATGCCCCTCCTATCGTTACTGTTATGCGAGATTCGGATAATTTAAATATGCATCATAATTATGTGACAGTACAGAATGTCTTGAAAACGGTGATACAAACCTATTTTCCTGGTAGTAACATGGCTACAGAACAGAAAAATGGGCTACAAGATCCCTTGTTTCTACATTTCAATATTCATCCAACAGTCACAAAACAAACTTGCGAACAACTTGCGGCCTTGCTTCGATTTTATTTCACAGAATATACATCAAATAAATTACTTGGACCTGAGTATAACTTTAGGAAAAAGAACATCGCTACTGTTCCAATCTGTCATTTATATGGGAAAGTGATTATTATTGTTCGTCTCATGGGAAAGAATCAAGATCTTCCATCAATATCCACAGGATTGAGTGAAGTAGCCAATCTTGTAGCTGGTGTAAACTATAAAGATAAAGAATGGGTCGAAGTTAAAGCTTCTTTAAATAAAGACGAATTCAGAGACTTTAATCGACGAAATTTTACTTATGTGAGAAACAGTCCACATCCATATAGTAATTTAAGTACGGATACCTCTTCTACATTAGGAAATTCCAATCAAAGCTATGTAGGTTCTATGACATCTTCTACTGGTGCCAAGAGTGATGATGTTACATCACTTCTCTTGAATAAGTATAGTATCAATAATGACCCTTCACTAGTCATGCCAATTGGTTGCCAAATAATGGCCATGAACTTCCAAGTGGTGGATGAACAGATGAAAAAGATTCTTGGATTCTTTGAAAAATCAAGTTATATATTGAAACCTCTATCACTTCGACGAAAAGCTTTCATGTATACTCAACCGGTTCAGGGTTTATATGGCACGGTGGAAGCACAGAGTTGTGATACTGACTACAGTGATTCGAATACAGATTTACAAAATTCTACCTATTGTGCAAGTCGTCAGTCAGATCTCACCATTGAAGCAAAGAAAAATGATCTTGCAGCAAGCAGAGATATTATTACTGATCATGCAAATGCAATAGCAAATCGTGATGTTTTTTACAAACCATAAATTGATTTAATACCATCCATGTGTTGCACTCATGCGATCAAAAGCTTGATACGCTTCTTGAAGGGCATAGGGTATATGGTGACGTGTAGCATCGAGTCCGCCTTTACCATCGATGATCATTTGTTGTATATCAATCATCAAATTTTCCAAACAGTAAGTGGGTCTCCATCCTTGATTAGTAAGAACTTCCATACAGATTGAACCACCTGATGTAACATGCCCAGTCATCACTTCAAAACGAGGAGAGATAACCCGAATAAAGGGGGGGTGATTCGGGAAGTCTTCTGGAAATCGAACTTCCATGTGAAGTCCAGAGGTATATCCATAATTTGCCATATCATTTTCTATTCTTGAACCAGGTACGAACCCGGTCAACATAATATCCCAAATGGCTAGATTTTCTTCATCTCGTAAATTAATCTTAATATGTTCTTGTGAACACTTTTGGATCTTACGAAAGTCACTCATAAGACGTTTCTGTGCAATTCGACTTAATACCATGCTTTTTTGTTTTATTTCAGCTCTTAGTGATGTGTTGAACTTTTCATTCAATGCTTCCGCAACACCAAAATGTACAATAAAATCTTTACTCGGAAAGTGTAGAATATAACGTATCAAGAGTAGTGATTCGTCTGTCACTACATAAATACTTTGGGACTTTCTGTGGTTTGTCTTCGGTCCCACTACTTCGAATATACCTATCACAAAATCATTTGTATCCATACTCATTTCATCACTAAATCTACCTCCACCGACACTACTACCTTTCTTACCATCCGCACAGTAGTACATGGATGTGTTGAAATTATCTGATAAGTAAATACCATGCCCGTAACAACTACCATTGAGCATCATATCTTTATTATTACTATATACTTTAAGACCATTTCTCATGATGGAATACCAGTTCTCTTTTCTTGATCCATGGTAAAGAAAAGATGATATATTTTCATTTTTAGCTACTTTCTCACGAAATTCATTTTCAACTGCAACTGGATGTTCTATTTTGAACTGTGGTATAGGATGGAAGAGATGTAAGCTAGTAGTACTATCAGTAGTTTCACCAAGTTTCAGGAGAACAGTAGGAGTCATATTCATAGTGTTTGAAACTATCATGAAGATAAGAAAGGAGTAGATTGAATCACCAAGACTATCCTTGGATTCTTGGTCGTCTTTAAATGTTTTTATTCGGGTTACAACTGTCAGTGACCGGATATCTCTCTTCACAATATCCATATCAATATACTTCGGTGGCAGAGGACTAAATATCTTCTCTGAACGGGATGAAAACATAGAAGCAATCGTCGTATCTAGTAAAAAAGAGAATGTTGCATTTTTTTCTGTGAAAAATTTTATCAATGTGTTACTTGTTACGTGGTATGATGTCATGTCTTCGGTTTCGTTCTTGTGGATGTGTGCCATATTTGTTTCTCGTTTTTTAATATATTTATTACACACTTTTTAATTTTTATGATGAAGAAGCTTTTTTTATATCATTTTTAAGTAGAGCAGGAAAGATCAATACTATCAATAATTTTTCATTTTTTTAAACCAAACAAACCGCACATGTATCTTCCAAAACACCAACTCTCCGCCTCAAATAGCACTAATAAAGCTAGTACAAATGATAGTAGTGCTGAGTACTGGGACGACGTAGATATTGAAGCTTGTTTATGGCAGAGAGAACACGAACACATTCTTTCAAGAATCTCAGATCAAGCACTTTGTTATCACTGGTTAACAAACAAGAGTATGAAAGTATACAAATTCTATGACATGTTATTCACAATTCCAGTTATCTTAATCTCCACTATATCAGGTACTGCAAACTTTGCACAGATGCAAATAAGTGAAGAATACAGAAATGCTGCTTTAATGATTACAGGTGCTTTTAATATTTTTGGAGGAGTACTTCATACTTTACATCAGTATGTCAAAATTTCCGAAAAAGTAGAAAAGTTTCGTCACAACAGCGAAGAATGGTTAAAACTCCATCATTTCTTAAAATTTGAACTTAGTCGTCGTCCAACCGAGCGAATTAGTCCAGGGAAACTTTTGCGTGAAGCTTCAACAAATTTCGAAAAATTCGTATCACGTTGTCCTGAAATACCAGATAGAATCATAAAAGAATTTAAAGATACATACCAAGGGTGTAGTACTTTTAATATTATCACTAAACCTGAAATTTGTAATTTTTTAGCAGGTACTGAGCAGTATATTTTCACACAAGAAAAAGGTTATGTGAGTGGAAAAGTTGATTGCATTGCTAGTAAACAACAAATATCTTCAGACATCAACAACAATATTGTTAAAGTTGAACAGGATGAAAAACCTGTCATACAAAAAACAGAAATTGAATTAGTTTTTGAGAATGGAAAAGGCGAATTGGATAACGAGGCTTGAAAAGTTGTTTCGAACTTTATTATTTCTTTATTATTTAAGGAATCGTGTATCAAAGTTAAGGCTATGTTGAAGCAGTTAGTTCTTTAATGGATTAACGACTTAGAGCTTCTTTTTTGGAAAGTCGAGGAGACTATTTTCTTGAAAGTCGAGGAGACTTTCTAGATAAAGGTTTTTTACCTTTACCTTTTGGTTTGTCATTGGATGATTTACCTTTTGGTTTGTCGTATTTCTTACATCGTTGGCACTTGGATCGAACATTAGTCAAAAATTGTTGTCTAGTCATTGCTTTAATACCAGACGTTCCATTGTTAAAACGTTTCTTGGCTAGAGTACTTCTCTTAATGGAAACGTACTTTCCTCTTTTGTTTCTCTTAATATCCTTTGCAGTAAGTCCACCTGCTGTCCTAACTGATAGAACTCTTTTACCAGATGCAGTAGAGTGATTCTGTCTTTTGGCAACTTTAGCCTTTGTACTTTTTATCTGACCAAGAGTTGGAGGTAGCATATTAATAAGTTTTTAGTTTTTTATAATCAATGTGGTTGGATTTATTAAACTTTAGATGAGATATAATTTTGAAAGCACTAAATAAAAGTGAAGTTTATTTTTTTAGACGCTCCGAGTTTTTTGTGCTTTCATTTTCTTTTTGTTTCCGAAAAAACTTCAGTGATTTCCAATTTCCAAAAAAATAGTTTAGCATAAATTCAATTCAATACAAGTCATTCGCATCGTTTTAAAAATAAATAAATCTTTTGGAATCACTGAAACCTGAAGTATATAAAAGTCGATTATTTTCGCAAAAGTATCACTTTCAAAAATGTATAGACAGTATTTATAGCAAGAAGCAACATCAATATTATTCTTGGAAAATTGAATGTTAGTAAACACCGAGAAAAACCAACGCAAATCCCATAAAAGAGCACAACGGAGAATGAAGTAACTGAATAAAGACGTCGTTTGAGTTATATTTGGACTGTCACGAGCGTGATCTTTTTTTCCCATAAAAGATGACCATGAAGAAAATCCAGATGCATAGAGAATCTTTGCTACTTGGAAACACATGAATTTTTGCTCTAATATAAGCAAATCTGTAACACTATGTTTTGTTATACAACTGGCGTGCACTGAATTTAGAATCGTTGCCCATGCTTCTACATACGCTTCTGTGAAAAGAACTGGGAAGAAATGTGCGGTAAAAGCAAATTTCTTTTCAAAAAAAAGTGTCGCTTCATATGGATTATTTAGGTCAATTTTCTTTTTTCCAATTTTCATTTCCATTTTTCCCACACGAATGCTTCTCTCATTTCTTATATCATCCAAGTATAAGACATGTATACACTCGTGAATAGATACTTTCAATATCTCTTCTAGTCGATAAATGAAGATTGAATCACACTTACCATGTTTTGAAAATGCATTATTGATCACTTCAGAATCCCATACTTTTAAAGTTGGAATAACTTTATGCAACAAAGTTGGAATTAAAAATAGTGTAATCCTTTGACATGTACTATAATGATTTTGTTCATTGGTAACAAGTACATTCACTATCAATCCGATTATAGTACTAAGATAAAAAGAAAGATTTCTAAAAATTTCAGGAGAGTGACTTCTTTCTTTGTACAGTGAAACTTCTAAACTTAATTCATCTGTTTCATACTCGTCGACACTGTCTGAGTGAAAATGTTTTTCGATAAACGTTTTTACTCTACGAGGAAAAAAAAAATCTTCTGGTAGAGTATTTGTTTCATTGATTCTCTCTACTTTTTTTATTCTCACGCTTTTTCGGGGTAGGGTCTCTTTTTTAAGAATTTGTTTTTGTAAGTATTGATTCATTTTCATCGTTAGCTCTTCTAGTGATCCAATAGGTGATATAAAAAAAGGAGATGATGGATACTCAGAAAGAAATTTAGTGATAGTACTTGATGCATATGTAAACATTTCTTTTGGTAGTTACTAAATTGTAACTTCTTCTCAACTTATATAGTTAAATATAATAGTAGGAAAAAAATAATAATTTTAGAGTAGATACGGTTTGAAAATATTTCAATGAACTATAATATTTATAATCAAATGCAATGTCCGTTGTTGATCGGAACACCGGCTAAAACATCTTTCACATCTGTAGTACAAAGTGTGTCGAATAACATGCAGACATATATCGCTGCTTATCCTTTTAGTGGCGTAAATTCAGATGTAGCATACGGTCAAGTCGAATCCAGTACTGGATTTTATACGGGACGAGACTATGCTCTTGGATCGAATTTTTTCTTTAAGTCTGGACTTCAATGTGATGATACTTCCTCTAAAGAGTGTAAGGGTCAACCGAACTGGACGTATCTGAGAAACATTCCTTCAGGTAAAATTCCTTTACTTGGAGACATTAGTTTCCAAGGAATTACAGGTTGTAATATAGATGGTCTGACAGAAGGTAGAGGATTGTTATCTGGTATTTTGGAAGACATTAGTGATATTTCACCATTGGCTATAGGTGAAGCAGTACTTGGTAAAGGAAATACCGGTTCGACAACTTGTAAAACTGTCTCTTATCCAGTTGGAACTCATATTTACGATCCTTTGATGGAATGTAAAACAGGTGATAAATGTGACGGAATTCATAAAACCTGGGAAATGCAAAATCAATGTTCTTCTTCTACGAAACACTTGAAAATGACAACAGATACCCAAAGTTCATTTCAAGTACCTGGAGCTTTGGGCATTTTCAATGAAACCTTCACTAGTAAACAAAATACCAGTGACGATGAAAAGAATTATAATAATTTTTTCATCATACTGCTGCTGATATTTCTTGTAGTAGCAACAGTTCTTGCAATTTTTTCACAAAAATAGATCAGTCTGCTTGGAAGTTTTGAAAATCAGTTCTCCATTCCATCAAAAGGTCTGAGATTTCCTTAAGTGAAAGTTCTGTACTAGAACCTCTATTGTATGTTTTATATGCTACTGTCTCACCTAGTTTCAATATATTATCGTACTCGTCTTTCAAACGACATTGTTCTTCATCCATTGGTTTAGAACCACTATTTATTGCTTGTGCACTCAAAGAAGCTAAACGTAGATTATTTAAGCGATTATCCGATCGTATTCTATTGATATGA
>Ga0209355_1000349_pt1 | contig 28179 bp, 29 predicted proteins | sample LauGreSBDMM110SN_3_FD_187563 | JGI IMG/M metagenome (GOLD analysis project Ga0209355, IMG submission 187563) | Freshwater lake microbial communities from Lake Michigan, USA - Sp13.BD.MM110.SN (SPAdes) (version 2) | ecosystem: Environmental > Aquatic > Freshwater > Lake | place: Lake Michigan... | reverse complement strand
TTCAATATCATGCAGACCTAGTTTGTGATCAAACCCAATAGAAGCTGTAAATCTTTTGACGAGTTCAGTCACAGGCTCATTAAATCTGCCTGACCAATTCGCTTTTTTCATATCTTTTTTAGCCATAATGAAAGTATATGCTAAAGCTTATGATTTTCTAAATTTTCAATGGCCTAGCTTATGATAAAATGACACATTCGTTTTAAATTCAAATATGACCCATCCTACACACATAACCATCGCAACACGCGAAAGTGAGCTTGCAATATGGCAAGCCGAATATATCAAATCGGAACTTGTATCTTTATATCCAAGATTAGAAGTCACTATTCTTGGCATGACGACTCAAGGTGATAAAACACTTAATAAATCTCTCTCTAAAATTGGTGGCAAAGGTCTTTTCATCAAAGAACTAGAAGTCGCATTACAAAATAAAGAAGCTGATATTGCGGTGCACTCACTTAAAGACTTACCCATGCATTTGAGTGAAGAGTTTATGATTGCTGCGATTGGCAAGCGAGAAGATGCAAGAGATGCATTTATTTCTAATGATTTTGGGGCGCTCGAAATGTTGCCACCGGGAAGTATTGTAGGCACCTCAAGTCTTCGCCGACAAAGCCAATTACAACGGCGGTTCCCTGAGCTTGTAATTGAGCCATTACGAGGCAATCTCCAAACACGCTTAAGAAAACTCGATAAAAAACAATATCACGGCATTATATTAGCCGCGGCGGGACTCATTCGACTTAAATTAAAAACACGTATTCGACAGTACATGTCCCCTGAGAATTCAATTCCTGCTGTTGGGCAAGGCGCACTTGCTATTGAGATATTAAAAGTGCGTTCGGATCTTGTTGAACTATTAAAACCACTGCATCATCAAGAGTCGGCTTACTGCGTTTTAGCAGAGAGAGCTATGAGTAGAACTTTAGGTGGCAGTTGCAACGTGCCCTTAGGCGCCTACGCAATTATTGAAAATAAAATACTCAAGCTTCAAGGTTTTGTAGCTTCCATAGATGGAAAAGAAATGATTAAAGATAGAATTGAAGGTTCTATTGAAGATGCTGAAAAGCTTGGCGAAAAGCTTGCGAAGCAACTTCTTGATCAGGGTGCCGATAAAATTTTAGCGAGTCTTGTTATATGAGTAAAAAAGAACTCCATCAAACCGGTATTGTCATTACTCGGCCTTCTCATCAAACTGGAGAGATCAAAGCCTTGGTCAATGATCATCAAGGGCATCCTATCGAATTTCCTTTGCTTGAAATTCAATCAAAAAGTCAAAACGAAACTTTCCAAAATATCGTTTTAAAATTGAATGATTATGATTGGGCTATTTTTATTAGTTCTAATGCGGTGCAGTTTGGTATGCCAGCAGTCAAACATGCTTTTCATACATTACCCGAATCAACAAAGTTTGCAGCTATTGGCCCCTCCACTCAAAAAGCATTGAAATTATTTGATGTAAATCATGTACTCATACCAGATGAAAACTTCGATAGCGAAGGTTTACTCGCTACCGAAGAAATGAATGATATTAAGAATAAAAAAATTGTGATCTTCAGAGGCGAGGGTGGCCGAGAAACTTTAGCTGAAACATTAAGAGCGCGTGGCGCTGAAGTTACTTACGCAGAATGTTATACCCGCACGTTTCCGCAAACTAATTTAGATTTACTTAAAACTTTCTCTGAAAAAATTCATATTTCAGCAATTCTTATTACAAGCTCTGAGGCATGTAAGGAGTTTATTCGTTTAAATCGCTTAAAAGATATGAGTTTTTTAAAGGACGTACTTTTTATAGTCAATCATCCGAGAATGGTAAATGTTCTTGAGAGGGAGTCTTTTATGACTTTTTCATCGGACGAGCCTTCTGATCAATCTATGATGAAAAAGCTCTTAGAGACAATCGATCACTAATTTTAGATTTCTCGCGTGCTCTTTTAAGATTTTGTTTTTTCACTATTACAAAGTCGTTTTAATTAAACATTACTTAATTCGCAAGTCCTTTCGGCTTCAAGGAACTTTTCCTGAAAAGTTAAGTCATTATTACTGAGTTATACTTTTGGTAGATAAAAATTATAGCTCATGTATAATTCGCGCAAATCGTGATTTATGCACGATTCATGTGTGTCACGATTGTTACAGTTTGATACACATTTTATTTAATTTAATATTTAAGGAAATTACATGTCAAAGTTATTCGCTTCATTAGTTGCAGGTTTATTCGCGCTTTCATTAAATGCATTTGCTGCTGACGCTGCTAAACCAGCTGCTGATGCTAAAGCTGCTCCAGCTGCTAAACCAGCTGCTGATGCTAAAGCTGCTCCAGCTGCTGATGCTAAAGCTGCTAAACCAGCTGCTGATGCTAAAGCTGCTAAGTAATTTGCTTATCAGTACTGAAGAAAAAGGCGCTTTTAGCGCCTTTTTTTATGCCTGTTTATTTTTTTACGGGTGCTGCAAACGTAAAAGCATCCGAATAAAACTCATCCTCCGGTAGCCCTGCTTTAATAAATGCCTTATGTGCAACTTCTACCATCTGAGGAGCGCCACAACAATACAATTGGTAGTCATTAAAATTTACAAAATCCTTTAATACAGCTTCATGCACTAATCCATTGCGCCCATGCCAAGCATCTTCTTGAAGCGATTCAGACAATACAGGAATGTATTCAATATGCGAAAATTCATTTGCCCATTTTTTGCATAATGAATCCATATATAAATCTTCCAGTACGCGAGCACCACGATAAAGCTTGATAGGTCTCTGCATGCCTTTTTGAATAGACTCTTCGATCATGCCCTTAATCGGTGCAAAGCCCGTTCCGCCAGCTACAAAAATAATAGTTTTTTTAGAATCTTCGCGTAAGTAAAAATTCCCGAAAGGTCCTTCTACACGAAGAATAGATTTTTCTTTCATTTCTTTAAATACATATTCTGTAAATTCGCCACCTGGAATCAGTCTTAGGTGAATTTCAAGCAAGGAAGACTCGTGAGAAGGACTCGCAATAGAAAAAGCGCGTCTTTTTCCATCTTTGAGTAAAAATTCTAAATATTGGCCCGCCACAAATTGAAGCTTATCTGTACTCGGTAGCTTTAACTTCATAAGCATCACATCATGCGTAAGAGCCTCTAATGATTCAACACGTACCGGAAAAATTTTAGGTCTAATATTATTAGTAATCGCTAATTCCTTTATTTCGATGGTTAAATTTTCTAAAGCGATGGCTCTACAAAATAATGTCATGCCATTTTTAATTTCATCTTCTGAAATAACTGATGATTGATAATCTTCTAAATGTACTTTTCCTTCAACCACTTTACCTTTGCATGCGCCGCATGCTCCATTACGACAACCATAAGGTAGATGAACACCTGCATCTATAGCGGCCTCTACAATGGTTTGACTTCCTTTAGCTTGAAAGACATGGCCACTTGGTAAAAGTTTTATGGTGTAACTCATTATTTTAAAAGCTCATCATCGCGACGATACTCACCTTCGATCACATCTTCTTCTGAAGGATTAATATCTTGAGAAGCGTTATTTTTAATAGGAATAAGCAACAATATGACTGCAAAGAGATCTGTAATTACGCCGGGAATAATAAATAAGAGACCTACAAATAGATTACGAGCACTTCCAATCATGACTTTAATTGGGTTACCACCTTGGCTCATTGCTCCCATAAACTTTGCAAAAACTAATTGTTTTTCTTCTTTAATTAATCGCCAACCAAGATAACTGACTAAAACCATATAGAGAAAAAACCACCACCCATAAAGGGCGCTTAGTTTAAAAATGCCCCATATCTCAATGACTGGGAAGGACAATAAAAGAATAGTAAAAAGTAATCGCATTGGGTTATTCTATGAATCTAGTTAGAATTATATGTAATAAATGATCGTTGTGCTTAAGAGCTTGTTTGAATAATACTTAAGGAACGATTTTGTGACAAATTAACTCCAACCTACTTATTTCTTATTAATTAAAGGCCGTTATTCATGTTTAGCCGTATTTTTTCTTTATCAAAAAAAATAACAATCTTATTTGGTTTATTTTTTATCGGCTTACTCATCAACAGCGCAAATGCTAATGACTCTTTATTCTTAAAAGATAAAAATGCATTCTTACCGCCTGACGAAGCTTTTCAATTAACTATTAAGAAAAATCCTCAATCTATCGAGGCGGCCTTCTTTATTGCTAAAGACTATTATCTCTATCGTAATAAATTGAGAGTTGAATTTGATCATATTGTTCAAAAACAAATGCTTTTGCCGACAGCTGAAATTAAAACAGACCCACACTTCGGAAAAACAGAAATTTATCATGACACTTTAGATATATCTATTCCATATGACCCAACTCATCCACCAAAAGAGATAAATCTGACTTATCAAGGATGCAGCCAAAAAGGCCTTTGTTATGCTCCTATTACAAAAACATTTAAATTCGATAACATTCAAAATAAAAACTTAAACGCGGTCAGCTCTAATTCTGAAGTTGATACGATGCAATTTTTACTTCAGTCACAACACATTGGCCTTATCTTATTGGGATTCTTTATTGCAGGGCTTTTGCTTTCTTTAACGCCCTGTGTGCTTCCCATGATTCCTATTTTATCAAGTATTATTTTTGCATCACATAAGCGCCCCTCTCATCAAACACGCTTAAAAGATTTTTTTCTGTCATTGAGTTATGTGGGTGGCGTTTCTTTTACTTATACCTTGATAGGTATTTTTGCAGGATTGTCAGGTAATTTAATTACGTCAAGCATTCAAAGTCCCTTGCTCATGATTATCCTCGGCATTGTTTTTATTCTTTTAGCTCTTTCTATGTTTGATTTATATGCTCTCAAATTACCTCACTTCATTGAAAATTTCATTGCAACATCTATCCTTCGCGTAGAAGGGGGTAGATATCTTAATGTTTTTATTATCGGTATGATTTCATCTCTTGTATTGAGCCCTTGCATCGCGCCTCCCCTTGCAGGAGCAATCATTTATATCAATCAATCACAAGATTTTATCTTAGGTGGCTTAGCTTTATTTACACTTTCTATTGGCATGAGCATACCGCTTCTTCTCATTGGTATTTTTTCTGATCAATGGCTACCAAAGCGCGGCCATTGGATGATTATTGTTAAAGAGCTGATTGGCTTTATCTTAATTGCCATGGGCCTTTTTATTATGAGTCCACTATTCCCTGAACATTTTGATCAGATTGCTTACAGTGCTTTATTACTCGCACTCTCTATATATTTATTTTTTGCAGCTCGTCGCTTCAAATATAAAGCGATGTCTTGGGTTCATGTGTTAGCTTTTGTAACGCTCATTGCTTCCATTTTACTTTTTGGCCTAACTCTTCAAAAAATAAATGTCACTGATAATGAAAATGTTTCTAACATTTCAAAGCCTAATCACGTTTCTGTTTTACCTTTTAAGCAAATTCAAAGTCTCGATGATTTATCTCGCGAACTTAATCAGCGCGATAACAAAATGATCATGCTCGATTTTTATGCGGACTGGTGTGTATCTTGTAAAGAATACGAAAAACTTACTTTTAGTAATTCAAAAGTCAAAGAGCGTCTCAAAGAATATAGCTTGCTTCAAGTTGACGTCACTAAAAATAATGCTAACCATAAAGCCCTCTTAAAACATTTCAATCTTTACGGGCCGCCAGCCATCTTATTTTTTGATAAGCAGCATAGCGAAATACGTACTTATAGAATTGTAGGTTATAAGAACGCATCTCAAATGCTAGACCACCTTAAAACGCTCCAACATGAAAATCAATAAAACCAAGCTTCATTTAGCCATCTATTTGGTTGCTATTATTTTTTTAGGTTTTTCTTTTTCTCGCATTTTTTTAATGCCGTCTGAGAAAAACGCTCCTTCGACTGCCCCCCTATATTCATCCATAATTAATGACCCTGAGGGCAAGCCTCAAAGCCTCAAACAATTTCAGGATAAAACTATTGTGCTTAATTTTTGGGCAACTTGGTGCGAGCCTTGTCGTGAAGAAATGCCTGAATTATCCCAAGTCTATGCTGAGAATAAATCTAAAAACCTTGTAGTAGTTGGCATTGCGATTGATGAGGAAAAGGCCGTGAAATCTTATCTTAAAAAAACAAAGGTAGCGTACCCTATATTTGTAGATGAAGATAAGGGGGTGATTTTGAGTAAAAATTTAGGGAACAATGAGGGTATTTTGCCTTATACTGTAATCATCAGTTCAGACGGTAACATCCAAAAAACGATTCTCGGTCGCGTACATAAAGACCAATTGGATGCCATACTCAAGCCTTTATTGCAACCCTCTAAAAGCCTTTAATTTTCCTTAATTTCGTCTAATTTGTAGACAAAAAACGTTATTTTCGGCAAAATTAACTTCCATAGATTCAAGAAAAACGTACCACATGGCAACAAAATCAATCTTAGTTTTGCACGGGCCTAACCTAAACCTTCTTGGTGAGCGTGAGCCACAGCACTATGGTAAACAGACCCTAGAAGACATCGATCAAGCTTTAAAAACCATAGCATCAGCGAAGTCTATTAAGCTTGAAACCATGCAAAGCAATAGTGAAGGAGACTTGGTAAACAAAATCCAGTCGCTTAGTAATGACAAAGTTGATTTCCTAATTATTAATCCGGCAGCTTATACCCACACATCTGTTGCAATGCGTGATGCGCTCTCGGCCGTCAAAGTGCCATTTATTGAAGTTCATTTATCAAATGTATATGCAAGGGAGCCTTTTAGGCATCACTCCTATTTTTCTGATATCGCAGTCGCGGTGATTAGCGGCCTAGGTGCGGATGGTTACATAGCAGCCCTTAATTTTGCAATTAACGCTTGAAGTTTTAAAAAGAGGTCATTATGGATTTACGCAAACTTAAAAAATTAATCGATTTAGTAGAAGAGTCTGGTATCGCCGAACTTGAACTCACCGAAGGTGAAGAAAAAGTAAAAATCAGCCGGCAACTTATGAATCAAGCTGCGCCTATGACTCACTATATACAAGCACCTCAGCAAATGGGGCATCAGCCTCAAATGGCTGCTCCGTCAGACGGGGGGGTAACTTCAGAAACTAAGCCTATTGCAGAAAAAATAGATGGCCATGCAGTAAATTCTCCTATGGTGGGAACCTTCTATCGTTCACCTTCGCCTGATGCCAAAGCTTTTGTCGATGTAGGCTCCAAAGTCACTAAAGGTGACACTCTTTGTATTATTGAAGCCATGAAATTACTGAATGAAATTGAAGCTGACGCTACTGGCACGATTAAGAAGATCTTGGTTGAAAGTGGCCAGCCCGTTGAATACGGTGAAACTCTCTTTATTATTGGCTAACTTATTTTATGTTTGAAAAAATACTGATCGCCAATCGTGGCGAAATAGCACTTAGAATTTTGCGCGCATGTCGCGAGCTTGGCATCAAAACAGTTACTATTCATTCCGAAGCAGACCGAGATGCAAAATACGTCAAATTGTCTGATGAGTCAGTATGTATTGGCCCGGCGCCTTCCACACAAAGTTATTTAAATATCCCAGCTGTCATTAGCGCTGCGGAAGTTACTGATTCAGAGGCCATTCACCCCGGATATGGCTTTTTGTCTGAGAATGCAGACTTTGCTGAGCGCGTTCAACAGAGTGGTTTTGTATTTATAGGCCCCCGTCCAGAAACGATTCGCCTCATGGGCGACAAAGTTAGCGCAAAACACGCCATGAAAGAAGCGGGGGTACCTTGTGTTCCCGGATCTGAAGGTGCGCTTCCTGATGAGCCCAAAGAAATCATTGCCATTGCTAAAAAAATTGGTTACCCCATTATTATTAAGGCTGCTGGAGGTGGTGGTGGGAGAGGCATGCGCGTAGTCCACACTGAGGCTGCTTTAATTACTTCAGTCAATATGACCAAACAGGAAGCACAATCCGCTTTTGGCAACCCCGTTGTATATATGGAAAAGTATTTAGAAAAACCTCGCCATGTTGAATTTCAGATACTTTCTGATGAGCATGGTAATGCTGTATATCTCGGTGAGCGCGATTGCTCACTTCAGCGTCGTCATCAAAAAATTATTGAGGAAGCGCCGGCACCTGGTTTATCACAAAAAATTCGTGAAAAAATTGGTGAGCGTTGCGCGGAAGCATGCCGAAAAATTAATTATCGAGGTGCTGGTACTTTCGAGTTCTTATATGAAAACAATGAATTTTATTTCATTGAAATGAACACGCGATTACAAGTTGAACATCCGGTTACAGAATTTATAACTGGTGTTGATATTGTTCAACAACAAATCAAGATTGCTTGCGGTGAAAAATTACCTTTTAAACAAAAAGATATTATCTTTAAAGGGCATGCAATTGAATGTCGAATTAATGCGGAAGATCCTTATACCTTTTTACCGTCGCCTGGAAAAGTCACTACATTTCATATGCCTGGAGGCCCGGGCGTTCGAGTAGATACTCATACCTACGCTGGTTACACCGTCCCTTCGAATTATGACTCCATGATTGGTAAGTTAATTACTTATGGCGATACACGCGATCAAGCTATTGCGCGAATGCGCGTTGCTTTATCTGAAATGGTAGTCGAAGGCATTAAAACAAATATTCCATTACACAAAGACCTCATGGCTGATCTTGCATTTAATAATGGTGGTGTCAGCATTCATTATTTAGAAAAAAAACTCGGCATACAAAAAAAATAAATGGCCGCTTGGATTAATCTTAAAATCCGAGCAAGTGCAGACTATGCACATATCATGAGTGATGCTTTAATCGAGCTCGGCGCACTTTCCTGCGCTATCGAAGACTCTTATCTTAATAGCGAAAATGAAGAAGCGCTTTTTGGTGAGCCCAACATTCCAAGCAATACAATATGGCAACACAATACAGTTGAATCTCTTTTTGATGCGGCCGTATCTATCGACACCATCATCAATGAACTGAAAACTATTACCGGGTTATCTCATATTGATTACACGCTTGATTCTGTCGAAGAACAAAATTGGGTTGCTTTGACTCAATCACAATTTGAACCCATCAACATTTTTGACAGGCTTTGGATCGTTCCAAGCTGGCATACTTCACCCAATCCTGATGCCATCAATATTATTTTAGACCCTGGACTAGCATTTGGGACAGGAAGTCACCCTACAACACATTTATGTTTAGAGTGGCTTATTAAAGAAGTGAATATTAATGATCACGTTTTAGATTACGGATGTGGGTCAGGTATTTTGTCTATTGCAGCAAAAAAATGTGGTGCAAAACAAGTAATAGGTGTTGATATTGATCCACAAGCCATTATTGCAAGCATACATAATGCAAAAGAAAATCATGTCGATGTTCAGTTTTATAATTCGGAATTACCACTCACTTTTGAAGCCGATATAGTGGTTGCAAATATTTTATCAAGCGCGCTATCCGTCCTGGCACCCCTCATAGCAAAGGCTTGTAAGCCTCATGGAAAAATTGCATTATCTGGCATATTGAAAGAACAAATCGAGATGCTGACTGAAATATATAGCGCATGGTTTAATTTAAACAAACCTATTGAGCGCGAAGGCTGGATTTTGCTGTCAGGCACTAAAAAAAGTATTTCCTAAATTTTTTAATTCGTTTATGATGCAAACTCCTCTTAATAAAAAGGATAGTAAATGAAAACGAATGTTAAAGGTTTAGAAAGAGTAGTTCGTATTGCTCTTGGCGCTGCTATATTAGGTCAAGCAATTGGTGGTTACTCTGTTTTTGAATATGGTATTGTTGATGAAGTCGTTGGTGTTGTGTTATTAGGCACTGGTGTTTTAGCTTCATGTCCAATCAAATCTGTTTTAGGTCTTGGTTCTAAGAAAGCTCCCGCAAGATCACCTGCTGCAAAAAAACCAGCTGCTAGACGTAAACCAGCTCGTAAAGTTGCTGCAAAAAAACCAGCTAAACGTAAAGCGGCTCCAAAAAGAAGACGCGCGGCTCGTTAATCGCTTATCCATATTAAGAAGCGTTACCTATAAATAACGCTTCTTATATCATTTCAATCGTATCTGTTTTAATCAATCGTACTGCCTCTGAGATTTTTTCTACTGCGTTCATTCGTACAAAACTTTTTCGATAAGCAATTGCAATCGTTCTCGAAGGCACAGGCTTAATAAAAGGAATTACTTTTATTAAATGGTTTTGATAGCGATCTGATGTTGCACTTTTTGGCAACACAGTAATCCCTAAGTTCGATGCCACCATATTACGAATCGTTTCAAGTGAATTACCTTGGAGCACCTCACCTTTTTTAGATAAATCTGGGCATGAGTCAATCACTTGCAAACTAAAGCAATGTCCACTATTTAAAAGTAATACTTTTTCGTCGCTTAATTCTTTTGGATGAATATTTTTACGTGTTGCCCAAGGATGGTTATTCGGAACAGCCACAACAAATTCTTCTTTATAAAGCGGCAGAACATGCACACCTGGAATATTAAATGGCAATGCCACAATCGCTGCGTCAATTTGTCCGTTTTTCAATTGTAGCTCGAGACTCGCGGTAATATTTTCCTCAACCTCTAGCGGCATTTTTGGAGCGATTTTTCTCAAAATAGGAATAATTTGTGGCAACAAGTAAGGGCCGACTGAATGAATCATGCCAACTTTAATTAGTCCGTCTAAGGGGTCACCGCCAGATTTGGCAAATGATTTTATCTTTTCAACTTGCTCTAGAATAATATTGGCTTGCTCAACAATTTTTTCGCCAATTTCAGTAATAGTAACTTCGGTGCGATTTCTCTCGAATAAAGAAACATTCAGTTCTTCTTCTAGTTTTTTAATTGCTAAACTTAAAGCGGGCTGACTCACAAAACATTTATTTGCGGCACGTCGAAAATTTTTCTCTTTAGCCACGGCCACCACAAATCTTAATTCGCTTAGCGTCATAAATTAATCAAAACTAAATATCGAGATTGCTTGCTCCTAATGCATTATTTTCAATAAATGCACGTCTCGGCTCTACCTGATCTCCCATGAGCGTTGAGAATATTTCATCAGCTGAAATAGCATCATCAATTTGTACTTTAAGTAATCGGCGCACGCTAGGATCCATCGTTGTTTCCCAAAGCTGTTCTGGATTCATTTCACCCAAACCTTTATAGCGCTGTATATTTAAATTGTGTTTTGCTTCTCCCAACAACCAGTCAAGTGCTTCTTTAAAATTAGAAACAGATTCTGATTTTTCTCCGCGCTGAATTTCAGCACCCGTGCCTACAAGACCGTCTAGCATTTGTGATGTTTTTAATATTTGTTGGTAATCGCCACTCGACAAGAATAATGCGTCAATAACACAGCTTTCTAAATTGCCATGAACAAATTTATGAACGGCTAGCTTATAAGTTTTAGTTTCTTCATCAAGCGACACAATCACTTCTGATTTTTCTGTGCTCTTATTAATGAGACGCTCTCTTATCGCTTTTGCAACGTTTTCAACCTTAGTCTCGCTTGTTAAGTCTATAGCGCCTACATGAAGAATTGCGCGCAATACCGCTTCGTCATAATGAGGTGCAATACGACGAATGACCGCTTCAGTTAATACCATTTGTCTTGCAATTTCCCCTAACGAATCGCCAGTAAGACTACTACCACCTTTTTTAGTAAGCAAGGTTGCATCTTTAATGGCTGATTCAAGTAAGTATTGATCAAGCTCTTGTTCGTCTTTGAGATATTGCTCGTGCTTACCTTGTTTCACTTTAAAAAGAGGGGGCTGTGCTATATAAATATGTCCTCGCTCTACAAGCTCTGGCATTTGACGATAGAAGAATGTTAATAGCAGAGTACGAATATGGGCGCCGTCAACGTCAGCATCAGTCATAATAATAATGCGATGGTAGCGGAGCTTTTCAACATTAAAATCATCCTTGCCAATTCCAGTCCCTAAGGCAGTAATTAAAGTTGCAATTTCTTGTGAAGATAATAATTTATCAAAACGCGCTTTCTCCACATTTAGAATTTTTCCTTTTAAAGGTAGGATCGCTTGATTTTTTCGATCACGGCCTTGCTTTGCTGAGCCTCCCGCAGAATCACCCTCAACCAAGTAAATTTCGCACAACGATGGATCTTTTTCTTGGCAATCTGCCAATTTGCCTGGAAGGCCCATCGAATCCATAACGCCTTTGCGTCTTGTCATATCTCGTGCTTTACGGGCTGCCTCTCTGGCGCGCGCTGCATCAATAATTTTATTGCAAATAACTTTTGCGTCCGCAGGGTTTTCTGCCAAGAAGTCAGCGAGCTTTGAAGCAACCACATCAGATACTACGGGCTGTACTTCGCTTGAAACTAATTTATCTTTTGTTTGTGAAGAAAATTTAGGTTCTGGCACTTTCACTGAAAGAATACAAGTGAGGCCTTCTCGCATGTCGTCACCAGTTGTTTCTACTTTTGCTTTTTTAGCGAGGTCGTTTTGTTCAATAAAATTATTGAGTGTTCTTGTCATCGCGGTGCGAAGGCCTGTTAAGTGCGTGCCCCCATCTCTTTGAGGAATGTTATTTGTAAAGCATTGAACATTTTCCCCATATGAATCATTCCATTGCATCGACACTTCAACGATGATGCCTTCTTTTTCACCAATCGCGTAGAAGGGTTTTTTATGAAGCACGGATTTAGATCGATTCATGTATTCCACAAAACCTTGAACGCCACCGGAATATGCGAAGTTTTCTGACTTGTTATTTCTTTGATCTATCAATTCCATTTTGACGCCATTATTAAGAAATGATAGTTCGCGTATGCGTTTAGCTAAGATTTCATAATGAAAATCTATATTAGTAAATGTTTCAGCTGAAGGGTAGAAATGAACTTCTGTCCCGCGACGATCCGTGGTGCCCATTTCAGCTAACGCAGCCACACGTTCGCCACGTTTAAATTCCATTTGATACACCTTACCATTACGACAAACTTTTAAGCGCAACCATTCAGATAGTGCGTTCACTACAGAGACGCCTACACCATGTAGCCCGCCAGATACTTTATAAGAGTTTTGATCAAACTTTCCACCAGCGTGTAATTCTGTCATTACAATTTCAGCTGCCGACCTTTTAAACTCGTCGTCTTCTTTAATGTCTGTTGGAATGCCGCGCCCATTATCTGAAACGCTCACGGAATTGTCTGGATGTATAATTATTTTAATGTCGTCGCAATGACCGGCTAATGACTCATCAATCGCATTATCAAGTACCTCGAAGACCATGTGGTGGAGTCCGCTTCCATCAGATGTGTCACCAATATACATGCCTGGTCTTTTTCTTACTGCATCTAATCCCTTTAAGATTTTAATGCTGTCTGAGTTGTATTCTTGATTGTCTATCTTTTGAGCCATGAGTTTCTCTTTATCTTAAATTGGATTAAATGCGCATTGGCATGACTACATACTTGTAGTAGTTGTTGTTCGGTATTGTAAATAAGCAGCTGCTGTTCGTATCCAAGAATGCGAGTGTGACTTTATCTTCTTGAATGTTTGTAAGTACATCAATTAAGTATGTCACATTAAAACCAATATCAATAGGATCTTGTTGGTATTGGATTTCTAATTCCTCTTCTGCTTCTTCTTGCTCTGTGTTTGTGCTAATCAACTTTAAATTATTATCTGCAATCATCAAGCGGATACCGCGATATTTTTCGTTTGATAAAATCGATGCGCGCTGCAAAGAAGTTAAAAACTGTGATCGATCAATTGTGAATTGGTTATTATGTCCCTCAGGAATAACGCGTGTGTAATCTGGGAACTTACCATCAATAACTTTAGAAATGAGTTGTATGTCATTAAAATTAAAACTGGCTTGGCCCTTATAAAGCTCAACCGATACTAACTCTTCTGTTTCGTTAAGAAGTTTAATTAATTCAATCACTGTTTTTCTGGGAAGAATCACTTCTGTTTTATTGTAATTTTGATCTAAATGAATCGATGTAAAACTTAAGCGGTGTCCATCAGTGCCTACAATATTAAGTTGATTGCCATTAACTTCAAATAACAAACCATTTAAATAATAACGAATGTCTTGTTGTGCCATTGCAAACTCAACTTGCTTTAATAAACGTTTAAGTTGAATTTGAGAGATTGTAATAACTACAGCTTCGCTTGAGGCCTTTGTCATAACTGGATAATCTTTTGCAGGTAATGTTTGAATGGCGAAACGACTCTTATTAGCTTTCACTGCAACGCGACTATCTTTAATTGTAATATCAATTACACAATCGTCAGGTAATGATCTTGTGATATCAAAAAATTTTCTTGCAGATATGGTTGTAGCAATCTCTTCTTTTAAGTCTGCTTTAAAACTTAAGGATACTTGCATTTCTAAGTCTGTTGCAGTGAGTTGTACTTGACCATCTTTTCCTTGAATTAAGATATTTGAAAGAATGGGAAGTGCATGCTTACGCTCTACAATACTTGCAACATTAGCTAGGGGTTTAAGTAATGCCTCTCGATTAATTTTTATATTCATATCGTTCTTCTTTATTTAATGTTTTTTAATATATAAATCTAATAATAGTAATAATGATGAGGTTTTCTATGGATAACCTTATAAACCTTTATATAAACAGATAGTTATCTTGTGAATAACTATGCATTTCTATTGTAATTTCCTGTGGATGAATTGTGGACAAAAAGTGCATGTTTTAATAAAACACTACTTACCCACAATTCATCCACAGCCATTCCACAGGGTTTAATTAACCCTTAAGTACTTGTTTAAGTATTCCTAAGTCTTGTGCAACCGATTGATTACTTAAACGCAATTGTTCAATCTCTTCACATGCATGCATAACAGTTGTATGGTGTCGGCCACCATAAGCCTCACCAATTTCAGGAAAGCTCAAATTAGTGAGCTCTCTTGTTAAAGCCATAGCAAGCTGTCTTGGTTTTGAATAATTGCGTGAACGTTTCTTGCTTAACATGTCAGATATTTTAATTTTAAAATATTCTGCCACTGTTTTTTGGATATTCTCAACGCTGACTTGTCGTCCGCGCACAGCAATTAAATCTTTCAGTGCATCTTTAGCTAAATGAATATCAATAGCTGATTTTGTAAAGTTAGACATTGCTAATATTCTATTTAGTGCGCCTTCTAATTCACGTACATTAGATCGAATTTGTTTTGCAATGAAAAATGCAACTTCTTCAGAGATTTTCATTTTATTTTCTTCGGCTTTTTTTAGAAGAATAGCTACGCGCATTTCAAGCTCGGGCGGTTCAATAGCTACAGTAAGCCCCCAACTAAATCGAGTTCTCAAGCGCTCATCAACGCCTTCAATTTCTTTTGGATAGCTATCGCAGGTAATAATAATTTGTTTTTTATTTTCAATGAGCGCATTGAATGCATAAAAGAATTCTTCTTGTGTGCGATTTTTCTTAGAAAAAAATTGAATGTCATCAATCAAGAGCAAATCTAATGAATGATAATTTTTTTTGAAAGCATCAAAAGCTTTATTTTCATAAGCTTTAACTACATCCGATACGTAGCGCTCGGCGTGAAGATACTTTATCTTTGCGTCAGGCTGAATTTGTTTTAGGTGATTGCCAATTGCGTGAATTAAGTGAGTCTTACCTAAGCCCACGCCGCCGTATATAAAAAGTGGGTTATATGCTTTACCTGGGTTTTCAGCTACCTGCATAGCTGCAGCGCAAGCTAATTGATTGGCTTTGCCAGTCACAAAGCTTTCAAATGTAAATTGAGGGTTGAGGCCAGATGCTTTGACTTCTTTAAGTGTGCCGCCTGCACTTTTTTTGATTGTTTCTTGACTAGGTGCTTCGGCCACGTTGTTTGGTGGAGATATGGCTAAAGCCTTTGATAAAACTGCCTCTTTTTTAGGCAATATGGATTCTTTAATCGCGCGTATGGCAAATTCTACTTTGGTGACATCGGGGAGCAGTTCTTTGGCTAGCAATTCAATTTTTTGTGCAAAGCGATCTTTTACCCACTGCTGCACAAACTTATTGGGGGCTAATATCTTAATTTTATTTTGGTCGTGTTCGAACCTAAGCGGCTTAATCCAGGTATTAAATTGCTGAGCGGAGAGCTCTTTTTTAAAGCGTTCGAGACAGTGAGTCCAAAAATTTTCCATTAACGGCAAAATCCAATATATATAGTATTAAAATTACAATTTCTTCTTGGTTTGGCATTTTAGAGAACCGGAATGGTGTAAAAATGCTTTTTAGGAATGATTGCTTTACGGAATTCATCTTAACTGAACCTGTCAAAGTTATCCACAGGCGTTTTAAGACTTCCTAAACAAATAATCGTTGACATAGAGGGGTATGTACGGTAAATTGCGCGATCCTTATCGAATTATAGCTGGAGAAATACAATGAAACGTACCTATCAACCATCCAAAGTAAAACGTGCTCGCACGCATGGTTTTTTAGTACGCATGAAGACTCGTGCAGGACGCGCTGTAATATCAGCTCGCCGTGCTAAAGGCCGTGCTCGTATCGGTCTATAAAGACCTATTTGGCAAATTCTCCATAATTTGCAAACTAAATTAACCAAACTTACAAAAACGGATGAATTTTCATCCGTTTTTAATTTCCGTAAGCGACTTTCCTCTCAGCACCTCAGTTTTCACTACCAACCCAACGCGTTGTCCTTATTTCGTTTAGGTATGGTCGTGGGAAAAAAAACACAGAAGTTGGCTGTGAAACGCAACTATATGAGACGCGTCTTACGTGAATTAATGCGAAAAAAACAAGAACAACTCTTAAATTTTGATATAGTGATACGCATTCAAAAATCGTTTTATCGCAACGATTTTGTAAACATTGAAACTGAAGTTGATCAAATGATTGCAAGATTAAAAAAGTGAAATCAATCGCAATTCTATTTGTCAGATGTTACCAATTATTATTAAGTCCTTTTTTTGGTCAGCAATGTCGTTTTTCACCTACATGTTCGCAATACACCATAGATGCGATACATAAAAAAGGTTTAATACAAGGTATTTTTTTATCAATGAAACGAATAGGTAAATGTCATCCATGGTGCAAGGGTGGTCATGACCCTGTTATTTAATTTTGGAATTTTATAATTTATGGATACGAAGCGTTTAATACTGTTTGTTGTATTTTCTTTTTCAATTCTTTTGCTATGGGACACCTGGCAACGTAAACATGCTCCAGTCGCTGAAGTTGCAACCCAACAAGATGCAAGCGTTCCATCTTCACAAAAATTAAATTCTATTGATACTAAAACTATTGCACTCGATTCTAATTTTAAATTAGAAACAGGTTCGCGTATTAAAGTAGCCACTGATTTATACCAGATTGAAATTGATACAGTCGGCGGGGACATTCGTCGATTACTTTTAAATAATCATTTGGCTGATAATGCGCAAGATAAATTTGTGCTATTAGATGACTCACAAAAACCATTATTTTATGTTGCACAAACCGGACTCATTGGTAATGATTTGCCAACACATAAATCAATATTTACATCTGAAAAAACTAATTATGTTTTAGAAAGTGGACAAAATCATTTAGATGTAAAATTGCATTACAAAAATCAAGATGTTGAAGTTTCAAAAATTATTTCTTTTGATCGCGGTAGCTATCAAATAGCAGTGCGTTATGAAATTACTAATCATGGAAAATCAGCGATTACGCCATCAGCTTATTTCCAGCTTGTGCATGATGATGGCTCTGCTCAAGAAAGTAAAATTACGCCTACATTCATTGGCGGCGCTTACTATAACGAAGCTGATAAGTTTAAAAAAATTAATTTTAGTGACATGAAAAAACGAGACTTGTCATTGATATCGGTTGATGGCTGGATTGGTGTAGTACAACATTATTTTGCGAGCGCGTGGATTCTGCCTGGAAATCAAAAGCGTGAATTTTATACAAAAGAAGTTGCAGAAAACATTTATTCATCAGGTGTGTTGACACAGCTTTCCGTTATTCAGGCGGGTGAAAAAAAAGAATTTTCAACCAAACTTTATTCGGGACCGCAAATTCAAGAAGAACTTGAAAAAGCAGCGCCAGGACTTAGTTATACAGTTGATTACGGTTGGTTAACTTTTATTGCTTCACCTTTGTTTATGGTGCTTCATTGGATTCATAAACTAGTAAATAACTGGGGCGGTGCAATTATTCTTTTGACTGTCTTAATTAAGATTCTTTTTTATCCGCTCTCAGCCGCAAGTTATAAATCAATGGCTCAATTGCGTGAATTAACTCCGCGCTTGCAAAGCATGAAAGAAAAATTTGGAGATGACAAAGCTAAATTTCAGCAAGCTATGTTAGAGCTTTATCGCACAGAAAAAATTAATCCGATGGGCGGTTGTTTACCTATTCTTATTCAGATCCCTGTTTTCATTTCCCTCTATTGGGTGTTGATGGGCGCCGTTGAATTAAGACACGCACCTTTCATGTTATGGATTACCGATCTTTCTGTAAAAGATCCTTACTATGTATTGCCTATTATTATGGGCATCAGCATGATCATTCAGACAAAACTTAATCCAGCACCTACGGATCCGATGCAAGCAAAATTGATGATGATCATGCCGGTGGTATTCAGTGTATTTTTCTTTTTCTTTCCCGCAGGCTTAGTACTCTATTGGGTGATTAATAACGTATTGTCTATTCTTCAACAATGGATGATTAATCGATCCATTCATGCAGCCGCATTAGCTAAGAAAGGCAATGCAGCTCGCAAATAATTTAGACACCATTGCTGCTATTGCTACACCCTCGGGTGCTGGCGGCATTGGTGTTGTGAGAGTTTCAGGATCTCAAGCGCGCGATGTTGCGAAACATCTTTTAGGTGTTTGCCCCGAAAATCGTTTAGCTTCATACCTGCAGTTTTTGGATGTTAATGGCCAAGTCATAGATCGCGGCATCGCACTTTTTTTTAAATCCCCCCACTCGTATACCGGTGAAGATGTCTTAGAGCTTCAAGGCCATGGCGGCATTGCTGTGATGCAACTTTTATTGGCGCGCTGTATTGAATGTGGTGCGAGACTTGCAAAGCCTGGAGAGTTTACTGAGCGCGCTTATCTTAATGACAAAATTGATTTAACTCAGGCAGAAGCTGTTGCAGATTTAATTAATGCTTCAACAGCCGAGGCAGCAAAAAGTGCTATGCTTTCCCTGAGTGGTTATTTTTCGAATAAAATCAATGACTTACTTAAAGAGCTCATTGATTTACGTATGTATATTGAAGCCTGCTTAGATTTTCCAGAGGAAGAAATCGACTTCATTACGACTGGCAAAGTAAAGGAAAAGCTTTTAAGCCTGAAGCTTCGCATGGATGAAGTAACTTTATCTGCTAAACAAGGACGTTTATTGCGTGAAGGCTTTACAGTGGTGTTGGTGGGTCAACCCAATGTGGGCAAGTCGAGTTTGCTCAATCAATTATCTGGAAATGATCAAGCCATTGTGACTTCCATTCCTGGCACAACGCGCGACCCCATTAAAAGTGAAATTCAAATTGATGGTATCCCTATTCATGTGATTGATACAGCCGGATTAAGAGATACCAACGATGAAATTGAAAAAATGGGTATTGAAAAAACATGGATTTCGATAGAAAAGGCCAATATCGCATTATTTTTAGTAGATGCTGGCATGGGTATTACCGATTACGAGAAAACCATTCTAAATCGCATTCCAAAAGACGTTTTTAAGGTGTGGGTTCACAATAAAATTGATTTGATGTCTAAAAAAGCATCATCTGAAATAATTGAAGGCGAGTATCATCTTTTTATCTCCGCAAAAAATGGAGAAGGTTTGGCCCAACTCAAGAATGTTTTATTAAAAATGGCTGGTGTTGAATTTAGTAAGGATGGCAACCAAGGTATTTTTATGGCCAGGCAAAGACATTTAGATGCGCTCGATATAGTCTCAAAACGTTTGAATGAGTCAGTGAATCAGATTCAGTCGCCTGAATTGATAGCCGAAGAGCTTAGACAAGCGCAAACTTCATTGGCTTCTATTACTGGCGAATTCACCCCAGACGATCTCCTGGGGGAGATTTTTAGCCGTTTTTGTATCGGCAAGTAATTCTTTGTTCCACGTGGAACAGTTTTTTTCCTCTTTAAGCAAATGTTTCACGTGAAACAATGGTTTTCATAGTGATTATCAGTAGATTAAAGTAAAATTACACCTTTATAATTGACGTAAAACCATGGAATTTCCAAATAATTTCGATGTGATTGTGGTTGGAGGAGGGCATGCTGGTACAGAGGCGGCTCTTGCTTCCGCTCGCATGGGGCAAAAGACTTTACTTTTAACCCATAACATCGAGACCTTAGGTCAGATGTCATGCAATCCATCTATTGGTGGTATTGGCAAAGGGCATTTAGTCAAAGAAATCGATGCTTTAGGCGGGGCTATGGGTATTGCCACTGATGAAGCGGGTATTCAATTTCGCATTTTAAATAGTAGCAAAGGGCCTGCCGTGCGAGCGACTCGTGCGCAAGCTGATCGTATTTTATATAAAGCTGCGATTAGGCATCGTCTTGAGAACCAACCTAATCTTTGGCTTTTTCAACAAGCAGTTGACGATATTCTTTTAGAGAAAGATCATGTTGCAGGCGTTGTGACGCAAATTGGTATCCAGTTTAAGTCTAGAACTGTCGTTTTAACGGCGGGTACTTTTTTAGGTGGTCTTGTGCATGTGGGCTTAAAAAATTATCAAGCAGGCCGAGCAGGTGATCCACCTTCTATGTCTTTAGCACACCGGTTAAGAGAGATTGGCTTGCCTGTAGGCCGTCTTAAGACTGGAACGCCGCCAAGAATTGACGGGCGCACCATTAATTATGCCGTGATGCAGGAACAGCCTGGTGACAACCCCACTCCTTATCTCTCTTTTTATGGCAAAAAAACAACACACCCAAGACAGGTTTCTTGTTGGATTACGCATACTAACGAATCGACACATGACATTATTAGAAGCGGCCTCGATCGATCCCCAATGTATACGGGCGTAATTGAAGGTGTAGGCCCACGTTATTGTCCATCTGTTGAAGATAAAATCCATCGTTTTGCAGATAAAGATTCACATCAGATTTTTCTAGAGCCAGAAGGCTTAGACACCAACGAAATTTATCCAAATGGTATTTCAACAAGCCTCCCTTTTGACATACAGTACAAATTAGTCCGTTCAATCAATGGGTTAGAGAATGCACACATCTTAAGACCGGGATATGCGATTGAATATGATTACTTTGATCCGCGTAATTTAAAGTCGAGTTTAGAAACCAAATCCATTCAGGGCCTATTTTTTGCAGGACAAATTAATGGTACAACGGGTTATGAAGAGGCGGCGGCTCAAGGACTCTTGGCAGGTACAAACGCGGCTTTGATGACGCAAGATAAAGATGCTTGGTGTCCTAAGCGAGATGAAGCTTATTTGGGCGTCTTAGTAGATGACCTCATTACACGAGGTGTTACTGAGCCTTACCGCATGTTCACAAGCCGAGCAGAATACCGTTTGATGTTAAGAGAAGACAATGCAGACTTAAGATTAACTACTATGGGCCGTAATTTAGGCTTAGTGGATGATGAGCGCTGGACCATGTTTAATAAAAAACAAGAAACGATCCAATCAGAAGAAGCGCGCTTAAAAAAATTCTTTATAAGACCACAAGATATTTCAATTGAAAAACAAGAAGCTATTATTGGAAAAGCAATTGATCACGAATATAGCTTGTTTGATTTATTAAGACGACCTGAAGTCAGTTTTGCAGGCGTAAAAGAATTGATGAAAGAAGATGCGGATCTTATTGATCCAGCAGTTAGAGAGCAAGTCGAAATTTCAGCGAAATATAAAGGCTACATCGTAAGACAACAAGAAGAAGTAGATCGCAGCCGAGATCAATTAGACTTTCCTTTGCCTCTAGACCTTGATTACAAAGATGTGCACGGGCTAAGTGCAGAGGCGCAACAAAAATTAAATCTTCACAAGCCTGAGAATTTAGGACAAGCGTCGCGCATCTCCGGCATAACACCCGCGACTATTTCATTACTTTTAGTGTTTATTAAACGTAAAAATAAACCTAAAAAAATGACAGCGAAACGCCCAGCAAAAGCAGCATGAATGAAGCAATAAAAAAAGACCGCGATCTATTGGTCGAGGGCTTACATCGCATGAGTTTAAATTTGTCTGAGCAAATGATAGACCAACTAATGGCGTATTTAAATTTAATTGAAAAGTGGAATCGCGTATATAACTTAACAGCGATTCGCGAGCGAGACGAAATGATTAAATTACATTTTCTTGATAGCTTATCTATTTTGAATCATGTAGAGATGGAACATGTGTTGGATGTTGGAAGTGGTGCAGGATTTCCTGGCATTGTATTGGCGATTACAAAACCCGAATTAAAAGTGACTGTGATGGATTCGGTGAATAAAAAAACAACATTTATGCAACAAGTGAAAAGTGAGTTATCGCTGACTAATTTAAATGTGATAAATGCGCGCGTTGAAGAATATCAACCGATCATACTTTTTGATAGGGTGATCACAAGAGCGTTTTCAAATTTAAAAAATATGATGTCACTGACACAACATACATTACAAAAAAATGGTGTGTGGTTGGCGATGAAATCAAAAGATGTCAAAGAAGAATTAGAAGCATTTGAAAAGAATCAATACACGCTGATTCCGCTTGAAGTGCCGTTTATTAATGCTGAACGATATTTAGTTCAATTGAAGAAAGAAATTTTTTAGTTATGCGTATATTAGCGGTGACGAATCAAAAAGGTGGTGTCGGAAAAACCACCACATCGGTAAATTTAGCTGCAAGCCTAGCTGCAAAAAATAAATCTGTGCTTCTCATTGATCTTGATCCACAAGGCAACGCAACGACAGGCTCAGGTATTAATAAATCAACTATTAAAACATCAATTTATGATGTGTTGATTCAAAGTAAATCATTTAACGATATTGTGATTCATTGTGAGCGTGGAGGTTTTGATTTAGCTCCTTCGAATCGAAATCTTGCTGGTGCTGAAGTTGAACTTGTCAATGAAAGCAAACGCGAAACACGATTAAAAGAAGCATTGCAACATTTAAAAAAAGATTACGACTATGTATTATTAGATTGTCCCCCCGCGCTCAATCTTGTGACAGTAAACGCGCTGACTGCTGCAGATGCCGTTTTAATTCCTATGCAATGTGAATATTATGCATTAGAAGGTTTATCAGACTTAGTGAACACTATCAAAAAAGTGAGAAGCAATTTAAATCCTAAAATTGAAATTGAAGGTTTATTAAAAACACTCTTTGATAAGCGCAATATGTTAGCTCAACAAGTGTCGGATCAATTAACGGCGCACTTTGGTGACAAGGTGTATGAAACCATCATTCCGAGAAATGTAAGATTGGCAGAAGCGCCAAGTCATGGCATGCCTATTTTAATGTATGACCGCTCATCTAAAGGAGCTGTAGCATATTTAAAACTTGCCGAAGAAATTATAGAAAAACAAATGAGGAAGTCACATGGTTAAAGCTAAAGGATTAGGTCGCGGACTTGATGCATTATTATTAAGTGGCGAAGAAGACGTTCAAAAAAACGAAGGCACACTTCAGACTTTATTAATTAGTGAATTACAGCCTGGCAAATATCAACCTCGAAGCATTATGCAAGAAGAGGCTTTACATGCGCTTTCACAATCTATTTTAAAACAAGGCGTCATGCAGCCTATTATTGTCCGGCCTGTGGGCAATAATCAATATGAAATCATTGCAGGCGAGAGAAGATGGCGTGCTGCAAAATTAGCAAATCTTAGTGAAGTACCAGTCATCATTAAAAATATTCCTGATGAATCAGCGCTCGCGATGGCGCTTATTGAAAATATTCAACGCGAAGATTTAAATCCATTAGAAGAAGCGATTGGCATTAAACGTTTAATCGATGAATTTAATATGACGCATGAAGAAGCGGCAGATGCGGTTGGTAAATCGCGCGTCACTGTTTCTAATTTACTAAGACTGTTAACTTTAACGAAGCCTGTTCAAGATCGACTATTAAGTGGAAAAATTGATATGGGACATGCAAGAGCTTTGATTGGCTTAGAGGGCAGCCAACAGATTATGTTATGCGAAGAAGTGATTCAAAAAAATCTATCTGTGCGAGAAGTTGAGGCGCTCGTTAAAAACTTACAAAATAGTTACAAAATCGATAGTCAAAAAACCTCCCCTAAAAAGATAAATGCAGATGTGCGTCAGCTTGAAGAATCTTTAGCAGAAACACTTGGGGCATCGGTCACTATTGATGCAAAAAAGAATGGTTCGGGTATTTTAAAAGTGCATTACCGTAATTTGGAGCAATTGGATGAGATTCTTAAAAAAATCAAAGGATAAAGTACGCTTTACCCTTGACGGAACGGCTAATTACAGGGAAAATTCATGCCTTTGTAACTCAAAGATGTTGCATTCAGTGAGCATAAATGTCCGATATTGATGAAATCACTGAAAGAATGAAGCGATTCCCTCAAATCATTCAAAAAATGTTGAGTTTGCAGGTTAAAGCCGCTGGTATATTAACGGTTTTAGTTGCAGTAGTGTTTGGAAAGCATGCAGGTGTGTCTGCGTTGATCGGTAGTGTCTCCGTAATATTCGGTGTACTTCTCGCCTCAAAAATTGCTCACAAAACGGCTTTGAGTAAAGAGCCCGCAGCTATCATTATTAATGTGTTAAAAGCTGAAGCCGTAAAAATTTTTGTAGTACTTGTATCGCTTTGGTCTGCGTTTAAGTTTTATACAGCGCTTGTACCATTTGCACTGATTGCAGGGCTTGTATTGTCAGCCATTATTTCAGGCGCATCGATTACAAAATTAAATGAAGACAAATAAAAGTCATTAGGAAATATTGAAAGCTATGGCAACTGAAGGCACATTAACAGCGAGTGAATATATCACCCACCATTTAACCTTTAATACAAAGGCTATTGGTGAAGGTGCGTTCTGGGCAATTAATATTGACTCACTTGTAATGGGTGTATTGCTTGGTATTATTTCAATGGCATTGATATGGATGGTTGCTCGTAAAGCAACAGCTGGCGTTCCTTCAAAAGGCCAAGCATTTGTAGAGCTCATGTTTGGTTTCATTGACGATCAAGTTAAAAATATATTCCATGGCGATCGCCACGCTTTTATCGCACCTGCTGCATTAACAGTTTTTATCTGGGTCCTTGTGATGAACTCCATGGACTTTCTGCCTATCGATGTGATGGCACATTTTATTTACGCACCTTTAGGTATTCACGAATGGCGCAGCGTGCCAACCTCAGACATCAACACAACCTTTGCACTTGCCATCGCAGTGTGGATTCTTATGATTTATTTTGGTATTAAAGTAAAAGGTTTTGGTGGTTGGATCCACGAATTATTTACAGCCCCTTTTGGTAGCAAAGTTTGGGTATGGCCTGCAAACTTTTTATTTAATATCATCGAATACATTTCTAAACCTTTATCTCATTCACTTCGGCTTTTCGGAAATATGTACGCAGGGGAAGTGATTTTCTTGTTACTCGGCTTATTAGCGTCAACGAGTGTGACAGGCGTATTTTTTGGAGCATTGTTGGGCGCAGGTTGGTCCATATTCCATATTCTAATTGTGGGGCTACAAGCATTTGTCTTCATGATGTTAACGGTGGTGTATTTATCGATGGCGCATGAAGGCCATTAGTTTTTTTATTTAAGTATTTTTAACTGAGAGGGAAGTAAACATGGAACATATACAATATTTAGCAATGATTCAATCTTATACAGCAATTGGTCTAGGTTTGATGATTGGTTTAGCAGCTTTAGGCGCATGTATCGGTATCGGTATTATGTGTGCGAGTTTCTTAGAAGGTGCAGCAAGACAACCTGAAATGATTCCACAATTACAAGGTAAGGTATTCTTACTTTTAGGCTTGATTGACGCTTCTTTTATTATTAGCGTTGGTATCGTGATGATGTTTGCATTTGCAAATCCATTATTAAGTGCAATCGCAAAATAAGTGTTTAGGTTCTTTTAACCGAACTTAGACAGGAGCAAAAATGAATATTAATTTTACGTTAATTGCCCAAGCGATTGCTTTTGCGATTCTCATTTGGTTTACCGTGAAGTATGTGTGGCCACCTCTTTTAAACGCGATTGAAACGCGTCAAAAAGAAATTGCCGACGGTTTAGCTGCAGCGCAAGAAGGAAAAGCTTCTTTAGAAGTAGCTGCAAAGAAAACGACACTGCAACTTAACGAAGCCAAACAGAAAGCATCTGAAATTATTTCTCAAGCTGAAAAAAGAGCATCTGAAATTTTAGAAGAAGCGAAGCATCAAGCGAAAACTGAAGGGGATCGTATTATCTTAGGTGCGAAAGCAGAGATTGACCAAGAAGTGAATCGTGCTAAAGAATCTTTACGCGAACAAGTGTCAACACTTGCCATCGCCGGTGCTGAAAAAATCTTATCAAAAGAAATTGATAAGAAAGCACATAGCGATATGTTAAGTAAATTAGCGAAAGAACTATAGGATCTATATGGCAGAAATTTCAACCATCGCAAGACCTTATGCTGTTGCAGCATTTAATCTTGCTAAAGAAAAAAAATCTCTTACAGAGTGGTCTGAGATGTTGGAATTTTTAGCACAGGTGTCTTTAGATGAGGGTATGCATGCTTTCATTAACGATTCAAAGGTATCTGATGAGGATCGCGAAAAAGCACTCATTAAAATCGCTGGAAAAAAACTTAATGCTTATGGAGAAAATCTCATTAAGCTTTTGATTGAATATAAAAGACTTAATGTGCTACCTCAAATCAGCGAGCTTTTTGAAACATTAAAAGCAACGGATGAAGGAACGCTCGATGCTGAAATTATTGTTGCATCAAAACCGACAGATAAAGAAGTCGACACATTAGTGAAAAGTTTAGAAAAGAAATTTAATAAAAAAATTGACGCAAAAGTAACGATTGATGAAGCAATCATTGGCGGTATTAAAGTGATTGTGGGCGACACCGTGATTGATGCTTCAGTTCGTGAGCAATTACAAAATTTAGCCTACGCGTTGAAGTCGTAAGCTAATCATTATCAGGAGATAGTAATGCAGTTATCAACATCAGAAATTAGTGAACTCATCAAAAGTCGATTAGAGAATTTCTCGACAACCGCTGAAGCGAGAACACAGGGTACGGTCGTATCAGTGACCGACGGTATTGTGCGTATTCACGGATTGTCAAATGTGATGTCTGGTGAAATGATCGAATTCCCAGGGAATACATATGGGCTTGCTTTGAATCTTGAACGTGACTCTGTAGGTGCTGTGGTGCTAGGTGATTACGAACACATTACAGAAGGTGATGTATGTAAATGTACAGGCCGTATTTTAGAAGTGCCTGTAGGCCCAGAATTGATTGGCCGTGTGGTAAATGCACTTGGTCAACCTATTGATGGTAAAGGCCCAGTTAAAACTAAACTTACTGACAAGCTTGAGAAAGTTGCACCAGGTGTGATTGCACGTAAATCTGTATCCCAACCAGTTCAAACAGGTTTGAAATCTGTTGACTCGATGGTGCCAGTCGGACGAGGCCAACGTGAATTGATTATTGGCGACCGTCAAACGGGTAAAACAGCTGTAGCGACTGACGCGATTATTAATCAAAAAGGTCAAAACATGACCTGTATCTACGTGGCGATTGGTCAAAAAGCATCTACTATCGCTAACGTCGTTAGAAAACTTGAAGAACACGGCGCGATGGAATACACAATCATCGTTGCAGCTACAGCTTCTGATTCAGCAGCGTTGCAATTCTTAGCGCCTTACGCGGGCTGTACGATGGGTGAATATTTCCGCGATCGTGGTGAAGATGCGCTTATTATTTATGATGACTTAACAAAGCAAGCGATTGCTTATCGTCAAATTTCATTACTCTTACGTCGTCCACCAGGCCGAGAAGCTTATCCTGGCGACGTTTTCTATATTCACTCACGTTTACTTGAACGTGCAGCACGCGTGAATGAAGACTATGTAGAAAAATTTACAAAAGGAAAAGTGAAGGGTAAAACAGGTTCACTCACTGCATTACCAATCATCGAAACAGCGGCAGGTGACGTATCAGCATTCGTACCAACAAACGTGATTTCGATTACTGACGGTCAGATCTTCCTTGAAACAGACTTATTTAACGCAGGTATTCGTCCAGCGATTAACGCAGGTATTTCTGTGTCTC
>Ga0209355_1000342_pt1 | contig 28663 bp, 28 predicted proteins | sample LauGreSBDMM110SN_3_FD_187563 | JGI IMG/M metagenome (GOLD analysis project Ga0209355, IMG submission 187563) | Freshwater lake microbial communities from Lake Michigan, USA - Sp13.BD.MM110.SN (SPAdes) (version 2) | ecosystem: Environmental > Aquatic > Freshwater > Lake | place: Lake Michigan... | reverse complement strand
ATTTGCGATTGCTACTAATGTATGTGTATAATAATTTTGCTTAGACTCATTATTTTGAAAATCAGGATTTTCTTTTGTCCAATTGCTCAATGCGCAAAATTGTTTTGTAGATATATCTTTTATTACCTTTTTTATTTTCTCTTTATTAACGTCTTTTTCCCATGTATCATCGTCTTTTATATATAATGACTCTCGTTTAATGTCAGTACAATGAATTGGGCGTTGATATAAATCAAGTTTGCTCATATTTTCTATTATTACATTGCTTAATCCATCTACAATACCATTTTGCTTTGTAAAGTCTAATTGTTGCAAGCTAACTTGTATTGACTTAATAAAATCGCTCATATTAATGGCATCTTTGCATCGTTCATTTAAAAACACATTAATATTAAATCGGTTGTTTTGAACATTATTATTATTGTTTCCTAATTTTGGTATAAGCTCTTTTATTTGTTCTTGTTGTTTAATCATATGATCTTGTTGCTTTACAATAATAGTTCTCATTTCCTTATTATCGTTTAATAATCTAAAAATTAAATCATTACATAAGGTTATATTATTATTTGAACTCTCACAAAAGTCAATTGAGTTATCAAGTGTGCGCTTTTTCGCGCTTTTTTCTTTAATAATTTTACAATTTTTTAAATGATTATATAATGACCCCCTATATGGGTATGATTTACCACATTCACAACTAAAATTTGTCTCGACAGCAATTTTTTCGGCGCTTTTTGTTGTATTTTGTTGTATAAATGTTGTATTTTTATGCTTTGCTGTGGATAAATGTCGGTTGTAATCCGTTTTTTTGCACGATTTATAGTTACAATTTTCACAAATAAAAAAAGAAGCGCTTTTTTGCGCTTTTTTGGTTGTCATTTTGTTGTATATTTATACAACAAAAAAAGCGCCTAAATCCTTTTTTTTATATATATTTTTTTATGGTTTGACAGTTTTCCTCCCGTTTTGAAAGTTTTGAGACCATTATGCTCACAAAACTAAAAAGCACTGGTTTTGCAACCAATTTTTTATAAAGGTATACTTATTTTATAAATGGACATTTTAAAATGTCCAAAAGTGAAAAAAATTGTGAAAAATAAATTTTGAAATTTGTTACGATAAAAAAAACAAGGATTTTTGCACTTTAAAATACAAAGCATTAAGCTAACAAAGTTAAAAACGCGAAAAATTGGGGTTTTTTTAAATGTTTGTAATCTTTAACATTAAAAACATTAATAGAAAATAGAAAATAGAAAATAGAAAAATTGGCGGAAAACATGGTTAATAAACTTGGTTGCGTTTATTGCATTTTGGTTACTAAAATTGTGACGCTAATGCTTTGGGTTTTTTCTAGTATGCGAACTTTTTCTTTTAAATTTTTTATATGATTTTTTTGATTGTTTTAAATGTTTTGAATGTTTATAGTTTTTATATTTTTTTCCAGATGAAGAAGTTAACAAGCGTCTAGATTGTTTATATAAAGAAGCCATTACTTGTTCTGGTGTTTTAGAGGAATTACCAACAAATTCCATATCAATTATAGTAAAAACTCCATCTTTAGTTATCATTGCTATAGAACCATTTGGTTGTCTTAGTGGTACTTCAAAAGTAAGATAGGCGTCAGTTGTTATACTTTTGAATTTAAGTTTTGTATATAAGTTTAATAAAATTTCACTTTCTTTATATGATGTACTGGTTTCTAAATCAAGAGTATTACCAAAAAATGAATATTTGAATTTATTTAAATGCTCCATTTTTACAAGTATTCTTATAATTATATTTGATGTGCCTACAAATCTACATGCAACATCTTGCATTAAAGATGTAGACATAAATATTGGTACTTCAAATAGCGTATTAACTGGTAATGTTAAGAAATTGTGGTATCTAAATAAATTACCTCCATGATATAAAAATATGTCTTTATTTATTGCTTTCGGTGCAACCGGGAATAACTGCATTGTTGCATATTGACTTACTATTTGTTCTAATAATTGTTCTATAATATTTATTCTGGTAAATCCAAATTGTGCACCATGTTCTAATATTTCTCCAATATAGCTATTAAATAACTGCTTATCTTCTTCATTATCATATTTTAATGTTAATAAAAATATTATTACTAATTTATAAAATAATGGCATTTTACCATCGTTATTCCAAAATTCAACAAGGTCTTTCCATTCATACTCATAAGTCCATCTATATACACTATCAATGTCAGAACTAGACATTTTTTGCCTAGTTCCGCGCAATGTTGTTATGTTAGCTTTAGGAAATTGAACCTGCATATTTAAAATTATATTATAGTTATATTATTTTAAATTATATAAGTATAATATAAGTATAATATAAGTATAATATAAGTATAATATAAGTATAATATAATAGATTATATTATAAACAATGACACAATCTATAAGTGAACAAGACTTAAAAATTAAGCAATCGTTATTAGGAGAAAAAGAATTAATAATTATTAAATTTACAGCTACTTGGTGTGGACCGTGTAAAATAATTAAAGAATGTTGCAATCAATTTCAGGAAAAAAAACCAGATTGTATACAATATTATGAAATTGATATTGATGAATCATTAGAATTATATATGAAATTAAAAAAAATGAAAATGGTAAATGGAATACCCGCAATTATAGTATTTAAAGGAGGACTTAAAGAACATTGGTTTATACCAGATGATACACACGTGGGTTCAAATATTCAACAATTGCAACAATTTTTTATGAAATGCTTAAAGTATGTATCTTAAAATAACCAAGTTCAAACAACCAATTTTAAAATAGCATTGTTAAAACTACTATGTTCTATTGTTGGAAAAATTACATGTCCTTCATAAAAATATTTGCAAAAAGCATAGATTAGCTCATAGTCTTCGCAATAATATTTTTCATAGTTTGCTAATAAATAATTGTGCACTTTTTCGGGAAGTAAGTGTAAGCTATTTTTAGGCAAAACATAAGCCAATAATACATTAGTATTTAAAATGCTATAATCTTCAACTATAGCTAATTCACTATTAAAGTACGGTATATAAGTGTATAAATCACATAACAATGGTGGATAATAGTATTTATAGTGCAAACTCCAATTGCTACATTCACGTGAATAATAATGATAAACCCATTGTAATGTTTCTAAATAGTTTCTACACATTAGTTTAAGATTATTATTATAGTCTTTGGTTCTTGAATCTATAGAACACAAACTATAATAATATCTATGTTGCCAATCTTCTTCGCATGGATTAATATAGTGTTCAATATTTAGATCCCATGATGGTATAGAATTAAATTTATGTTCCAACTCTTCACTAGTGGTTTCGGGATAATATTTTTTACTTTGTTTTTCACGCACATTATATACTTCTTTAATAAATTGCTCTTCATTTTTGGCAATATGGTTTATATATTTTTTAAAAGAATGCCAATTAATTGAACCATTACTTATAATAAATTCATTTATATCAAATAGCTTTTGATATAATTCAAGTAATATTGTAAAGCCATTAATTCTAATATTAATAGCGGGAAAATGAGGTAAAAAGTCATTGCCTAATAAGAAACATATAAAAATATAATCCTCTATTTTATTGTAATAAGTGTTACAACGTTCAATGGGTAATGTGATTTTATCATTGGTTTGCTTTGTAATTAGCAAATATATAATGAGAGCCAATTTATCAATATTAATAATGTATTTTTCTTTTGGATCAAGTGATTTATCCAAAGTAGCAATAAATAAAGGTGTTTCTCTATATAAAAATATATTTTGTGTGTACTTTAAATGATTTAAAGAAAGCATAAATAAATCAGAGTCCATACCATATAAAACATTTGTTTTATTGTGCAAATTGGTGTTATTCCTAAGAATAGCAAAAAGTTTATGTTCTCCTTCACCATGCTCATCAGATAAACTTAAAATAACATTATTATTATTATAATTATAATTATTAAAATGTGTTTTTAAAGATTTATTTAAGTTACTCATAAAAGTTGTTCCTGGAGTTATTGCGCAAGTATCCCAATTGCAGTCTTTCTTTAATATTTTATTTTGATAAGCAGTCTTATATCGCCTATTTTTTTGTTGATTAATTTTAGCAAATGGCGGAACACCATCAAATGCAATAAATATATTCTCTTGTGGCTTTATAATTGTAATAATTTCTTCAATTTTGACTATTACATTTTTTATAATAGAGTCCTCATATTGATTTTTATTGTTATTACTCAAAGAGTCATATATAATAGAATTAGAGTCTATGAAGAGATTATGTATGAGGTCCAAAGTATCTAATTTAGATACACAATGTCTATGTTTTTGAATCAAATAACTAAAATAATAAGGGATTCCCATTATTTAATAATAGTTATAATAATAATATTAAATAATTGTTAAATAGTTAATATTATCAATTTAATATAATATAATATATTAATATAATTAATATGGTACCAACATCTGTGAGATTTCCCGATACCATAAAAAGTTTACGTGATGGTGTGAAAAAAATTGTAAACATTCCAGGAGATAATCGTGATTACAAAAACTATGGTACATATTTAACTCCTGAACAAAAAAAAGAGCGTATGGAATATTATGATGAAATTAAAACAAAAGAACAAGAAGATCGGAAAGCTTTTAAGGTTAAAGAAGAAGCAGATGCAGCGGCGGACAAGGCAAAGCTAGAGGAAGCTGCTAATAAAAAAATAAAAGCAGCTCTGACCGACTTGAAAAGCAAAAAAGATAAATATGATACAGAAACAACAGATGAAGACAAGATAGCAAGATATAAAGAAAAGATAAAACAGGCTACTGACGCAAAAGATCTCGCGTATAAAAGCAGAACGGATGATAAAGATAGAAAAGCAGCTAAAGCAAAAATAGATAAAGATGCAAAAGAAGCTAACGAGAGGGAACGCTTAGAAGCAGCTAAAGCTGCTCAAAGTAAAAATCTACCTAAACCTGATGTTGCATCTGGTATGTCCGCAAGGTATTCTAGTCAAAGTCAACCACAAGAACGTGCTGGTGACACTAAAAAAGCAGCATTAAATATTAATGAGTTATTTAATATTCAAATGACATTAACAAATTTATTTCAATATGTGTCATTTAGTTCGCCAATATTGATTGTATTTTTTATTACATTATATTCAATTGTTCAAGATAAAATATTGAGCGGCTTAATTTTTAATATGGGTATTGTACTTATTTCATCAATAGTGTATATATTAAAACATCTTTTAAAAAATAAACAACATAGTCTTGCAAATCCATTTTGTAATGTGTTACCTTCACCATTTACAGTCAGGATTAATGACAATAACAATCATACAAACTATTACTATGATTCACCATCATTTAGCAGTTCTGTATTAGCTTTTTCAGCAACATACTTAATTTATCCAATGATTATTATGAATCAACAAAATGTAAGTTTATTAGTAATAGCTATATCATTAGTATTAATAAATGCAGTAACAGAGGTTATTTACAAATGTAGTGGATTATTTGGTGTAATATTAGGAATGTTAATAGGTATAATATTTGCCATATTATATTATTCTTTATTAATGTCATCAGATCATACTTCAAAATATTTATATTTTGCAGATAAAGAAAGTAATAATACACAATGTAGTAAACCAGGAACTCAAAATTTTAAATGTAGTTTATATAAAAATGGAATGGCAATCTCTCCTGTTGCTACTAGATAATTAAATGTTAGTTTATTACTTCACTCTTTCCCTCTTTCACTATTAATAACAAATTATTTTCGTCAAATTTACTAAAAGGTAATTGTTGAAATAAATCTCTTATGTCCATAGTAATTAAAATTTTTTCTTTTAATTCTAATAATATATTATATATAATATCAAACAATCCATTATTTTTCATTAACATTAAAATTTCTATTTTGTCATTATTTGTTTTATTTAATTTAGTCATTAAATCATTTATTTTTTCATAATTCTCCATTTTATTATTACTACAATATGTAATAAGGTAACTAATTTTTTGTTCATCAAAATCTTGACAAAACCCCTTTTCTTTCCAATATGCAGGATCTGTTAAATTAATATAATCATCTCTTATTTGATAAAATAAGGCAAAATTGTATAAACACTCTTGTAATTCAAAATACTTTTTTTTCAAAATAACACTTTTACATCGTTCAATGATTAGATCTAAACTTGCATATAAAAATGTGCCTGTTTTATTTCCAATCATTTTATTATATGATTCAATATTTGGAATTATTTTATGTTGAGTATAATAGATATCCATTCCTTGTCCAATATGTGCTAAATATATATTTTCAATTAGCTTATGCTTGGTATTTTCATCTATATCTTTTCGTTTATTTATTTCATTTAATATTTTGAATATACATAAATACCCAGCATTTAATGTTAATGGAATACCATATTTAATATGTGCGCATTCTTGTCTTCTACGTAATAATGAATTATCTTGTATATCATCAATAACAAGTGAAGCATTATGCATAATATTAATACATTCAATCACGTGCTTTATATATTTATCATCAATACCAAAAAATTTACCCAAATAATTTGTAATATATTGTCTTATATTTTTACCTTTATTTTCAATATAGTATTTAACAGGTTCAGTCAGTAATTTTTCTTCATAACTTAGGTTTTCTTCATAACTTAGGTTTTCTTCCAATTGATTCATTATTTAATTAATTAATAGATTTAATTAAATAATGAAAAAAAGAACGAATTTTTTTACTTAAAGTAAATCATTTTTTACCAATAATAATGCCGCCATGATTTTTGGAAATACTATTTTTTTATTAAAAGCAAGACCCATTAAATGGGGATTTGAAATTTTTTGTGAATATATTCTAGTTAGATTGTTATATAATGCACTCATATTTACATCATTATATTTATCTAAATTACTATAGTCATAGAGTGGTTTATTTAATTTTTTATTAACGCTATTATGAAAATTGAATAAAAAAACTTTAAAATCTTCCTTATTTTTTATAGTATTAAAATTAACACTTTTTAATAACGAACTAGCATCATTTGAACATTCGGGACAAGGTAATGTACCACATATGTTTTTTATAATAAAAATTAAGGTATCTTTATGAAGCAAAAATTTATCTTCTCTAATTTTATAAGATAATCCATGAAATAAAGCCCAAATATTAGGACCCCAAATTTCAATAGCTATAGCCATTTGTAATAATTTTATATTATATTATTATATAAAATTTTATATTCATATTTATATTTATAGGAATATGAATTTAAATATAAAGAATATAATACTATAATATAGTAGCTTCACAAAGCTATGGATTTATTTAGAAGTTATTTAAAACAAGATGACAATTATCAAGATAATTCTTTAAATAATTGTTGCTTAATAAGTGGTGAATTATTAGAAAATAATAATATAACATTAGATTGTAATCATAAATTTAATATTAATGAATTATATAATGAAGTTGTGCAACAAAAAAGCAAAACTATGCTAAATTCAAACAGAGTTAAAATTAATGAAATAAGATGTCCATATTGTAGAATAATAACACCTAAACTATTACCCTATTTTAAATATTACAATAATAAATTAATTCATGGAGTAAATAGTCCACAACATTTAACAATAGAACTTTATAAATGTGAGCATAAAGGTAAAAAGGGAACTTGTTGTGGAAGAAGTGCGTGCATAACAAATAGCGGCTTATTATGCAATAATCACATAAAGTATACATATAGCGAAGAAGAACTAATAAAAACTTTAGATAGCAATGTTATTGCTTCTTATAAGAAGAAAACCATTATAGAGTTAAAAGAAGAACTAAAAAAGCACTCTAAAAAAACATCCGGAAACAAAGATGAGTTGGTCATTAGATTAGCGCTTTACCAATATAATAAACAATAGACTTATTGTCTCCAATTAAGAAATGATTTAAATCAATACCTATTATGAAACCAAAAAAATTGGGCACTAATTCAGAAACAGAACCATGCCAGCCGTGTATTGTAGAATTTTTAATATTGAAAAATTTATCTATAGGATTTAGTGGGTTTTTTATATTACGATATACTGTATAATTGGCAATACTATTTTTACTATGATTATAGTTACTTGGTGGATAACCCAAACAACCACCTATATATTTAATAACTAATGTTGGGTATAGTTCTAATATGTGTTCAGCAAATTCCCATAAAATACCTAGACCTTGAAAAGTATAAAAATAAGACGGAAATAATAGTCCCAATATAATAAATAAGATTAAATGATTTAACTGAATACCATAAAATTCTATTCTAGTACATGATGTATTTTTATTACATGGACAACTTTGTCCATAGCTATAAGCCAAATAAAGGAAAAGGGTGCAAAAACATAATACTCCATAATCATTATTATAAAGGTTCATATAATATATGATAGTTTAATAAAACAATAAAATAATAAAACAATAAAACAATAAAACAATAAAACAATAAAACAATAAAATAATAAAATAATAAAATAATATAAAAAAGATATAATACTATTTTATTATTATTTAACATTATGGGAGACACTAAACAAGTACTAATACAGTCAATAAAAGAATGGATTGCAATCAATTCGAATATTGTTTCGCTACAAAAACAATTAAAAGAACTAAAAGATAAAAAGACAAATATATCAACAATATTAATTAAAATTATGGAAAATAACGATATAGATAGAGTAGATATAAATAATGGTAAATTATTATATAAAAAAACAAAAGTAAAGGGAACAATAAATAAGGATTATTTAACAAAAATGTTAGACACTTATTTTAAAGACAATCAGGAAATAGATAGTAATCATATATGCGAATTTTTATTGGAAAATCGCCCAATAAAAGAAAATAGTGTATTAGTTATAAAACAAAATAAATAACATATTATATAATATAATATAGCTATGTTATCAAATGTAACGTTGACATTAATATGTATGTGCGTACTAGTACTTTCTGGATATTTGATAAGTGTTTTTTTTGATTTAGAATTACATAATTATATGCCATATTTATTATGGTTATTAGCACTGTGTACATTTAATATGTTTTTAGATCAACAACATGTCAATATTTATACTAAAAAAACAAAAACCATGGAGAAAAAACCCGAATAGCATTAAGATTAGAAACAAGATTAGAAACAAGAATGATAATGCATCAAAGGAGATATAAATAGTATTAAAAGATTAAGGTAATCATATTCAAAATATATTTAAAGAAAAAACAATAAAAATATATTATTACTACTATTATTATACAATGTCTAAATTAGCACTTATTACAGGAATTACAGGTCAAGATGGTTCATATTTGTCAGAGTTATTATTAGATAAAAACTACACTGTTTACGGAATTGTGCGGCGCAATTCAAGCGTATTTAATTTTGAACGTATTGATCATATTAAAACTAGACTAAATTTGAAATATGGAGATTTGACAGATGGCTCATCCTTAGTAAATTTTATAAATGAAATAATATTATCTAACAATGACTATGAAGTATTTGAAATATATAATTTGGGAGCACAAAGCCATGTTCAAATATCATTTGAAAATCCTGAATATACTTCTTTAGTTGATGGGATTGGAACATTAAAACTATTAGAAGCAATTCGTTCTTTATCAAATACTAATCAAAAAAAGATTAGATTTTATCAAGCATCAACAAGTGAAATGTATGGTCATGTTTTAGAAACACCACAAAAAGAGACGACACCTTTTAATCCACAATCTCCATATGCCTGTGCAAAAGTATATTCACATTTTTTAGTTAAAAATTATCGCAAAGGCTATAATTTTTTTGCGTGTTCGGGAATATTATTTAATCATGAAAGCCCGCGAAGAGGCGATAATTTTGTAACAAAAAAGATAATAAATTTTGTAAAAGTTATAAAAGATCTACAAATAAATAATAATTACAAAAATAGTATGTGTCAATCTCATATTTTAAAATTAGGAAATCTAAATTCAAAACGAGATTGGGGACATGCAAAAGACTATGTTTATGGAATGTGGTTAATGTTGCAACAAGATAAACCAGACGATTATATTTTAGCAATGGGTCAAACATATTCTGTTCGAGAATTTGTAGAAAAATCATTTGAGAAAATTGATATAACTATCAAATGGATAGGAGAAAATGAAAATGAAATAGGAGTTGATAGTGTAACAAATAAAGTATTAATAAGTATTGATAAAAAATATTTTAGACCATGTGAAGTTGAATTATTGTTGGGTGATTCGAGTAAAGCACGACAAATCTTAAATTGGCAACCTAATTATGATAATTTAGATAAACTCATAACATCAATGTTAACTGAATAAATAAAAATAGTGTATTTATATTAAATACTATATTCAACAACCGAACCACTTGAATTTATTCGCTCTATTACTTTATATTCATAATTTTGTGGAAATAGTTTAATTAGCAAGTATTCAACCAAGTTTTTTAACAACTCCAAAATCATAATATTTTATAATTATAAATATAGTTATTTTATAATTATATAAGCTAATTCAATTTTTATAATACATAAACTATAGTTTAATCTGCCAATAGTTGGTTAATTAAATTATTTCTGGCTTTAACGATTTCTGGTTTACATGAATTATTATTTGCAGTAAGTTGATTTTCATGTAGTCTATAATAAAGTAAATTTTCTTGAATATTATATAGTTTGCCAAATTTTTTTAGTACTTTTAAAAAAAGTTCAAAATCTTCATATAATGAATGAGTATGCTCATTATAATTACCAACTGCTAGAACAGAAGATTTTTTAAAACATACACAAGGATGATTTATAATCCAATGTGATGGATTTCTTTTATAGTTTTCCCAGGTTAATAAATAAGGATGATTTGTTTGTCCTTGAACTACTTTAGCATTATTAATTTCTTTTAAATAATATGCGTTACAACCCACAATAACACAATCTTTATTTTTTTTCATAAATTCTAGCTGTTGACTAAAACGGTCGGCTAAACAAATATCATCACTGTCATGTCTAATAATGATTTCGTTAGAACACAATTCTACACCTTTATTTAAACTATAACCCAGACCTTTATTTTGTTCCCACTTTTTATAAACTATTTTAGTAAATCGCATTTTCGCTTTAAATTCGTCAAGAGTCTTCTCTAATAATGTAGTGCTTAGTTCATTTGAGCCATCATTTATCCATACTAATTCAATCCCAAAATGCCCGTTTTGTTGTCTAATTGACTCCAAACATTCTACAACATATTTGTGGTTTGTATTATAACTACTTACTAAGACAGAAATCCATATTATAGGTTCTTTATAAATTTCTTCTAGTTCAATGTTATTCATAATTTCATAATTTTGTTTTGTTGAACCCCATTCTTGATATGCATAAACAATAGAATGACCCATATATTGTAGTCCACTAAGATGTTTAGGCAAAAAATAATAACTTGGATAAATAACTACATCTTTATACAAATTGGTTAGTAACAGATTTGTTAATAATTCAGGACCAACAGTTCTCCATGCCATTTTACCCGTTTTAGCTCTACTAACCTCATTTGCTTTAATATGATCGATTGCGCCTCTAGGTAATGGATGATTTTTTGGAAATGCCATAGTCCCTGTGGCAACTAAACCACTTCTAGCGGTTTCATTTTCATAACCACAAAATGGTTTATGCTGTTCAATCAAATAGTTAAAAGGCTCAATACAAATGGAGTCAGCATCAATAAATAGTCCGCCATAATGGTATAAAATCTCCCAACGTATAATATCGGCTTTACCATTAATTTCCTCTATTTCATTAATTTTTGAAATGCATTCTAGATGCATACCGCGCTTACTAAGTTCTTCTTCATTCCACATTATATATTCATAATCTGGATGCTTGTCCTTCCAAGTAGCCATAAATTTTGAAGGACGAGGCTTAGGACCAATCCATAATTGATGAATAATTTTTGGAATAGGAAGATGGTTAGGATTGGTAATAGTAGTAGATTTTAACGGTTGTTGTTTAGGTCTATTCCATAGTAGATGTATATTATGTGGATTAGAGTTAGTCATAAATAATATATTTTATTTATAATGTTTATATATTTTATTTATAATGTTTATATATTTTATTTAAAGTATATATAAATTATTATACTTGATGTATGACATTGGGAGTATCTAACCCAACCCATTCTGGTTTGTAATGTTCATTGGTTCTTTCATTATTTATTCGCGAATTGTAAATAGTTCCCATATGAAGTCTCAATATATCATTGGGATATACTACAATTTTATCTTTATTTGTATTTATATATGCTCCCCACCAAGATAGTGTGGAATTACTTAATATATTATGATTACATAAACTCATACACCACATATCAATATAATCCATATTATTTTCATAAAATATGCATTCATCTTCTAAATAATTAAATGTATTTTTAAATTCTGTTATATTATCTGAAAATATATTTATTATTATTTTTTTATGTGTGTTATTTATATCCTTATTAATATATGTTTTAATATAATTAATAGCTTCAAAATAAAATAAATAATTTGTATTATATTTTATACCACAACCCCAGTTTAATCTAGAATGTATAGAAATATTAATAACATTTGTGTTAAATAGATGTGGGTATCTAGTTTCAATAATATTGAAACTCTTTAAATCGGGTTTAATAAGTTCGCATATTTCTTCATAATATTTGTCAAAATATTTATGTGATTGAAGATATCCCATTAAATAAATTGTAGAGTTGCTATTATTTTTAATAAATTGATCAATATTATTGTCAAAACCCGAATATAAATTTGGATTTTCTTTAATTGGACATATATTAGTATTATTTACATAGTTATATACTTTCAAATTTCTATAAATAGTATTTTCATGATCTAAATTAAAATTGTTTTTTAGAACGTGTACTAAGGTTTTTAAATTACTATTATCAAATATGTGGTTATATTTTTTTGATAATCCATAGGCTGCAAATATTTGAAATAGTGCATTTCCTAAACCTGTGTTATTTTTAGATAATGATGGAGAATCAACTTGTGTTAAATGCGGTATTATCATATTATATGATATTGAATATAATTTAAATATATTTATACTATTTAAATTATAATTTAAATAGTATGTTTATCCATAAACATATAAGAGGTGATCATAATACATATTCATATGATACAAAAAAACACTTGTTTAAAGAGTTTATAGAAAAAATCTATAATACAGAGGAATTAGATATGTTACATCAACAATCACTAGATTATTATAATATAAATAATGATAAAACAAATAACAGCAATTTAAATGATGTAGAAACAGATCTACATAAAAAGTTTTATAATGAGATTAAGTCAAATGATTGTTTTAAAAAATTATATTGTTCATTAATTCAAGATATTTATAGCCATTTTTTTCCAGATGAAGAGGCCTTAATCTATCAATCGTATCCAAGTATTAGATTTCAGTTTTGTAATAGTATTACAGTTCCGCCACATTGCGATTCAGATAGCATAGGAAAACATCCTATAGGAGAGAAAAATTTTATAGTTCCAATTACAAAAATGGAAAATACAAACTCAGTCTATATAGAATCTTTTCCTGGTAAAGGCGATTTTGAACCTGTATTTTTAGAATATGGTGATATATTTTATTTTAATGGCAATAAATGTATTCATAAGAATGAACCAAACTTAGAAAAAAAAATGCGAATATCCTTTGATTTTAGAGTAATACTTTTAAAAGATTATTTAAATTATTTAAATAATGATACAATTACATTTACTAATCCGAGAGATAAAAATTCTACTAGAACACCAGTTAAAATGACAGTAGGTGGATATTATCAAATTACATATAAATATGAAACAATTGATCAAATGTTAGAATGGTATAAAATTCCCGAATTAATATTACAACATCGTCCTACATTTGGTATAGAAGAAGCAGAAGCTTGTTATAATTATATGAAAGATGATAATTTCATTACAGAACATAAGAAGACAATTGAATTAGAAAAAATAATATGTAGTTATTTGAATGTTAAAAATTGTATTATGACTACAAGTTGTACCGCCGCATTAATTTTAGCTTTAATGTCATTAAATTTAAATACTAATGACGAAGTTATTGTTCCAAACTATACAATGATTGCAACTGTTAATTGTGTTAAACATCTAGGTCTTATACCAATAATAGTAGATGTTGATTGCAAAACATATTCAATTACTTTAGAAGAAATTAAAAAAAATATAACACTAAAAACAAAAGCAGTTATTCATGTTTCAATTAACAATAGATATAAGGATTTGGAAGAAATATATTCATATTGTAAAGAAAAAAACATTATATTAATAGAAGATGCGGCGCAATCTTTAGGTTGTAAGAAAAATGACAAATTTTTGGGAACATTTGGAGATATTGGTTGTTTTTCATTAAGCACTCCAAAAATAATTAGCTCAGGACAAGGAGGATTTGTTGTAACAAATAATGCTGATTTAGCATTAAAAATATCACAAATAAAAAATTTTGGCAGAAGAGAAAGTGGTAAAGATATTTTTGAGACGTTTGGAATTAATCTAAAATATACAGACCTACAAGCAGTTATTACTATAGAGCAAATGAAAAAGTTAGATTTTCGTATTAAAAGAATGAGCGAAATATATAATCTATATTATGAAAATTTGAATGAACATATAAAAATGTTAAAACCATTATACGAAGGTTGGCATCCATGGTTTGTTGATATATATTGTAAATCAAATAATTTTAGAGAAAAATTAATATGTTTTTTAAAAAAACATAATATACAAACACGGGAAGCATATGTAGAAATAATTAAAACAAGCGTATATTATAACAATAGTCATTTGAGAAATAGTGCCGAAGTATCAAATAGCTGTTTATTTTTACCGTCATATATAACATTAACTAATGAAGAAATTAATTATATTTGTAAAATAATTAAGATTTTTATTATTGGTAATCAAGAAGTAATATATAGAGACCTTGAAAAGAAAGATTATAGAGATTATTTGATTTTAATAAATAACTTTAGAGAAACAAACATTAACATAAGTCATGATTATTTTAATGAAATATATGATAATGTTTTTAGCAAGTATAATAAAATAATAGTATGTGAATTTATGGGAAAAATAATAGGAAGCATAACTATAGTAATAGAGCAAAAATTTATCCATAATTTTTCAAAGTATGCACATATTGAGGATGTTTTTGTAGACAATCATTTTAGACATAAAAAAATAGGAAGTGAATTAGTAAACAAAGCATTGAGTTATTGTAAAAATTTGAATGTTTTTAAAGTTTCATTAAACTGTGATGAAAGTTTAGAAAACTTTTATGCTTTAAACAAATTTGAAAAAAGACAGATTTATATGTCACAATTACTGTAACTGGTTTATATCATCATAACTTAATAATTGTAATTTATCAATGTTTAAATAATTAAATATTTCGTTCAATTCTTTCTTATTATCATAAAAACTATGACTACTATTATTTATATGAATAAATAATAGTTTATTCATATTATATATTATCCTCCATTTATAATCAATATTGGTTGTTTTAAATATACATATAAGTAAAGTGCAATTGAAATGTTGTATTAGATAATCTCTTAACTTATTAATTTCATTATTATTATAATCGACATCTAGAAAATTTGTATCATAATCCGGATGTATAAATAAACAGAATAATGTTTTAATATTATTGTTTTTAATTTTTTTTAAACGTTCAAAACATCTATCAAAATGATCTTTGTCTTTTATATTATTTAAATTATGATGAGGTAAAAAAGCATTATGATATGAATATTCTATATTGTCAGGATCATAATTTATACATTTATGGATTGTTCTATAGCCGTATTTATTATTTAAATTAATTAAATAATTATTATTTTCTGTATATATAAAATCATTATAGTTAAAACCATTCTCTAAAAAATTAATAACATTACTAATATTACTTAAATACATTGCGTCAAATACACAACTGAATTTTTTAAAACCCATATTTTTTAAATATATTTCAGTAAAACAGCGTGTTCCGACACTTATAAGACATTTATATTGATTCATAAAATATTTATAATTGTAAATATATATTATATTTATAATTATTTTTTAAATCATCATAATTGTATCATTGCTACCATATTCAATTATAAATATGAAACACTTGGAATTATAGCTTGTGGAAACCAAGCATAATTGAATTTATTTAAATTATAAACATTAATAGATGGGTTCCATATTTTAACCCAATCAGATAGACATGACGATGTTTTAATAACATAGTCACATTTACTTAATAGTAGACTATCTACCATTGCATATTTTGCGTCATTTATATTACTAGTTTTTTCAAAATGTAGTGGTTTATTATTAACACTTTTTATTGACTCTGTTATTATAATATTATATTTTTTTAATGTTATTGTCTGTGTAATTTTATTTATAAAATCTTGTTCGTCAGATAAAATTAGTAAACTAGTATACATATTTTTATCAAGAAAAGCTACAATATTCCGTATAAATAATTCGATTGATATATGTGTAGATTCACTATTCATTTTGTCTGTCCCTCTATAATGAATACCCAGTGTTTTACCAATGAATTTTTTTTTATATAGTTCTACTTTCTCTAAAATATCAGGAGCAATTCTAAAATACTCAAAAAAAATATTATTTGCTATAGTGCAACTATTAGCATTGAAATTATGACTATGTTTTGTTTTTAATTCGGTTAAAGTTATTGTTTTGTTGGAATTTACTATTATTTTATTAGGTATAATTAGTGCTGGAACTATTTTGCCATAACAGTAAGTATCAATATCCCAATTTGGATATATGTTATTTTTTTTCAAATATGGTAATATTTCTAGTATCCATGTCATGGTAGAACCAAATAATCCATTATTGATTTTGTCTTTAATTAATCCAAATTCTGCAGTCATATTATAATATTTTTTAATATATTTTTAATATATTTTTAAATAGTTATATATATAATTATTTTTTAATATATTAGGTATATAATTATATTAAAAATATATATTTAATATAATTATATACCTAATGTCAAAGAAAATTATAATTAAACTAAAAGATGGAACTGTTAATCACGAACCATCATTTATAAAAGATACTGAATTTATTCAATATATTAGAAACTTATCGCCCAATAGTAATGGTGATGTAAATGTAAATGTAGATGATATTGTTATATATACAGATTTATTTCAAAATAATATAGATAGTAAAGCTAAATTTAATATAGCTTTACTAATAGAAGGACAGGAGTATCATGGACGTTATTATGAATATATATCTGCAAATAATAACAAATTTGATTTGGTTTTAACATTTGATAAGACATTATTAGAAAGAGGTGAAAATTTTATATTGAATTTATATGGAACTTGTTGGTTACATGATTCATATATTAATTTATGGGATAAGACAAGACTATGTTCTATGGTAACTTCAAATAAAACAATGACATCGGGTCATCGTTTTAGACATATAATAACTAATTACATAAAATGTAATCATATTGCAATAGATATTTACGGAGGAAATTATTTAAATTTGCCATATATGACTTCAAAAGCATTTGCTCCAGACCATAGCGGACGTCATATTTCAAATTGTAAAATAAATGCTTTAAAGGATTATATGTTTTCAATTACTATTGAAAACACTAAGCAAGATTACTATTTTACAGAAAAATTAATAGATTGTTTTTTAACTGGAACAGTTCCTATATATTATGGTTGCCCTAGTATTGGCAAATTTTTCAACATAAATGGTATAATTGTTATTGATTCATTAACAGATTTAAGTAATATTTTATCAACTATTAGCATTGATTTATATAATACTATGAAACCACATATAAAAGAAAATTATAATATTGCTCAACAATATAAAAATTTTAATATAAATGAAAAAGCAATATTAGATTTGATAAATAAATAATAATGTTAATAATAACTATAATAAATTATAACTTAAATAAATTATAACTTAAATAAATTATAACTTAAATAAATTATAACTTAAATAAATTATAACTTAAATAAATTATAACTTAAATAAATTATTTTATTTAAGTTAATACATGAATATTGATCCTTTACCTAAATTACCATGGAATATATATTGGATTAATTTAGATCGGCGTCCAGATAGAAAAGCACATATGGAAAAATTACTAGCAAATAATAGTGTCAATAGTTTTCGCATACAAGCAGTCGATTGTGAAAATAATTTTTATCCATATAATATAATTAAAAATAATATAATGAGTGATGGACATCATGGCTGTACATCTTCACATATAAAAGCATTAGTATTTTTTGTAGAAAATACTGAAGATGAACATTGCTTTATATCTGAAGACGATGCGTTAAATTTATATTCTGCATATTGGAAAGAATATCATTATGAATTAATTCATAATAAAGATTTAGATATTATACAAATGCAAACAACAACCGATGCTTATAATGATAACAATTTAAAAGAAACATATATTAATTATTGCTCTAGCGGTACAACCTTTTATAGAATTAAACGTGCTATTGCTAAAAAAATTATAACAAATCATTATAATAGTAGTACTAATACTATAAATTTATCAAATCATGCAAACCCAGTGGCAGATAATTTAATATGGGGTTATGGTAATGTATATTTAATACCTATGGTGTCTTATATTGATGCTAAAGATAGTGATACAATGAAAGAAAATAAAGATATGAATACTTATTACATAAATTATTTTCAAAATGCCAAAAATAAATATTTAAATTATTGGAAATCACTTAAATAGAGTATATATATATTTATATTAATACTATAAATGAATTTATTAGTAATAGATGAAAGTTTACATTGTGCAACAACAGGAGCAATTATGTGTATTTTACAATTTGTAAATAAATATATTAAACTACACAATATTGCCATAGACGATATATTAAATCTATATATTTATAAAGATACGGCTGCCCCATTTAATTTAATTTTTGAGAGTTCATATGACAATGAAAATATTACAAAAATTGTATTTTTAGAAACTAGTGAAAAAGAAACAGTAGACTATAATACCATTTATAACAATAACGAATATCGATTATTATCAAAAAAAATAAGATTTTCAAAAAAAGTTAGAGAAATTATAAATAATGAATTGTTAGAATTTGATAATAATACACTAGGAATTCATTTTAGATTCACAGATATGAATATTGCTCATTCTTATAATAATCCAACAACATATGCAAAATATTTAATAGAAATTAAAAAATATGTAGAAATGTATAATATACGCACCCTATTTATTGCATCGGATAATAATGAAACATTAAATAAACTAATCAATGATAATGATTTAAAACATATAAAATTTATTTATCGTAATGTTAAAAGATACGATAAAGAGAATGCAAGTAAATTGGATATGATTTGGTACGCAAATCCCGATAAAAACAGTCCTCATCCATATTTAAATAACTTTAAATCAAAAATTTTTAACATTAATGATCCAAATACTCATCTAGAATGTATAATAGATACTATACTCTTATCTAAATGTAATTATTTAATCTTTACATATTCAAACGTATCAAATTTAGCTATTTTAATGTCTGATAATAAATTAATTAAGTGTAAAGTGTAACATATTACAATACTATTTTTTATATTTGTTCTTTTTTGTTAACTATACTAATTTATATATTATATAAATTAGTATTAAAATGTTAAAATAATTATAGTATTTAAAATAACTCGAATAGTATTTATTTATATTTATTTGTATGCACAACTATAGCATTGTTTGTATCATTAAAATCATCATACATATTTGAATTATGTATAAAAGGAATATAGTTCATATACATTATAAAACTTACACCAATATCATCAATAGTATAAGGATAACATTCAGTAAAACTATCAAAAGCAAGCACGTTATAATTTATATTTTCCATGTGATCTACTAAAATTTTACATGCTTTATTTGATAAATAAAAAATCACACCAGATGCTCCGTGAATATTTGGTATTTTTACATAATTTGGTATTTTAATATTTTTAAGATTGTGATACGGATTATCAAAATCTTCGGGGTGATTTTTATAATAATCAGATATCCAAGTAGAGTTAGTTGTTTTTTTTAATTGATTTAAATCTGTATAGTTTATATTTTTTTGATTAGGTGATTGACCGTAGTAATCATATTTTTTGGATGCTAAAAATGTCAATAATTTATCTTCATTCCATATTAGATCATCGCCGCACTTTAATATACCTTCTTCAATTATGAAAATATCATTTAAGTATTTGATAGCTAAGGTTAGTTTTTTTAGTAAATGAATATATGAGTCTTCGGTATTTATATATAATATATTATCATTTAAAATATACTTTTCATTTAAAAATAAATCACCTATGACATATATTACTTCCCAACCATCATAATTAGTATTTTTTAATTTATATTCTTTCAATCTAGTTTCTTTATACTTTTGACAAGATATAATCAGTATAATTCCTTTAACTTGTTTCATATTAAAACTAATATATATATATTGTTTTTTTTATCTTTAAATAGTATTTGAATAGTATTTGAATAGTATTTAAATATATAGTCTATATAGACTATATAGTTGTTATGTATTATTTTACAATTGGTGCAATTTTTAAAAATGAATCTCATATTTTAAAAGAATGGATAGATCATTATTTTTTTCACGGAGTAGATCATATTTATCTTATAAATGATAATAGTAATGATAATTATTTAACTATTCTTCAACCATATATTGAAGACCATAAAGTAACACTTTACAATACATCAAATGAATTTCAAGGGTTAAATGAGAAAGGTCAATATAATAATAGACAAAGTCAATATTATAATCATTTTTTTAAACAACATTTTAAAGAAACCGAATGGTTGGGTATTTTTGATTTAGATGAATTTTTATATAGCCCACAAGATGTAAATATTAAAAATATACTAAAAAAATATGAAAATGAAAATCAGTTACATATTAATTGGGTTCATTTTGGTTCAGGTGGATTTGAAAAACAACCAGAAAACGTTGTCTCAAACTTTGTTTATAGAGGAGAATATAATAGTATAAAAAATGGACCGGCTGGCAGATATAATTCTTATAAATCTATTATTAAAACAAATGCTAATATATGTTTGGGTATTCATAGTCATTTTTATAACAATAATTCTACGGGAAAAAATGTATCTTTTAATGAACCAGATACACCTTTACTTATTAATCATTATGCGATTCAATCAAAAGAGTATTGGAAAAATGTTAAAATGATAAGAGGCGACGCAGATAAGTGGTATGATGCACAAGGATGGGAACGTGATTTACAGTTATTTAGTCAAATGGATGTTAATGATATATATGATGAAAGACTTAAGAATCAAAACTTATGAATATTATTTAATAATTTCTAGTAGTTGGATTGTCCCATCCAATATGTTTTACAAAGCCCTTTTCACTTAAAGTAATTGCTGCTACAAATCCTCTTTTATAATATAAACTAGATAATGCTTGTTCAACGCCACCTACATTACATTCTTTAGAATTTATCCATTGACCATAAGGCATAAGCATTTGACAATCTTTAAATCTTCTTAATCCCGGATTAAAAGTAAAACCAGCCCATATATTGCTTCTTTCTTGAAAAACTGACATTAGGCGATATTTGTTATTGTAAATTTGCGGATTTACTGGATGACCATTTTGAAAAAGTATAAAATTTTTATACTCTCTCAAATATACAGTAAAAATTCTGTCATTTTCTAATAGTATGTCTAATGATTTTTCAATAAATCCATAGTCATAAAATTCCCAATCATCTTCGCAATGAAATATATAGTCTGTGTCAACAAATGAATATGCCTTATCAATTGATGGTATTTGACCTATGTTTTTTTCATTATATATAATAACTTGTATAATATTTGAAGGAATGTATTTTAAACAATCATCTATACATCCTTTAATGCCCGAGTCTTCGATAATAATTATTTTTTTTATAGGATAAGTATTGAATTTAAAAAAAGATATTAATGTGCTTGTTAATTCATTCGGTCTATTGCAAGAAGTTATAACCACACTTATTGTATAATTAGCATTACAACTCATATTTATTTGTATATAACTATATTATATTTATATATAAATAAATATAATATATAAGCTCAAGTCAATTTATACTATATTATGTCTTTTTTAGAAACCAAGTATATTACATTGTGTAATGTTAGTAGCGATAGTAAGTAACATTAAGTAACATTTACTAACATTAAAACAATATGCATAAGAATGTAGTTCTGTTTTTGAAACTGGTGTTAGAGGAGTTGAATAAACATTACACATAACATCTAACTATCCCCATAAAATGCTTTAACAAGTGGATTACATGCTATTTTGGTATAATCAAAATGTGTTAAGTACAGTCCACCGAGTGATTTGACACGTGATAATGCAACATATGTTTGTCCATAAGCAAAAATGTTGCTTCCAATATCGATTATGGCATTTTCAAGCGTTAAACCTTGTGCTTTATGAATAGTTATAGCCCATGAATAAATAAGCGGAATTTGACTAACACCAACACGTTTATTATGCTCTGATTTCCAAATAAAGTTTGTTACTGTTATAGGATTAACTATATTATTGAATTTTACACAAGGCATGGATTTTTCATTAAATCCTACTACAATACCTTGACTCCCATTAGCAATAATTAATTCACCACAATGTGTTATATTTGCTATACACATAACTTGAGTTCCCACTTTTAGTTTAAGTGTTTTTTCAGCAATAATGTTATTTGCCAAGAAATCATAGTCCTGTTTAATATAATTGTTGCTCTTAAGATATAAGTCAAACAACAATCTATTATTTTCAAATTCATCACTATTATCGGTTAAATCAACATAACTCATAGCATATTCAATTTCTTGAATGCCTTTTTCTAGCTTGGCATATTCTTTTGCATTAATAGTTTCAACATCCCTCTTTATAGGTGAGAGAATAGTCAACACTTTTTCCTTTTTTAATGCATCCAATTTAGATTTATCAAAAAGTCGTGCTTCCAATGCTAGTTGTGTAGACGGGGTGATTTGGCCTTTTCTAATATATTTTAATGCCTTTAACAATAACTCATCGTTTTGCCTGAAAATGGTTTTAAGCACAATCTGATTTGGTTTTGGAAATAATTGTTCCCATAATTCATGTTGAAAACAATACATAGATTCTTCTTTTTCACAACCATTAGAGAATACAGGAGAGAGTTGATAAAAATCACCTGTAAAAATTACTTGTAGTCCTCCAAGAGGTTGATCATTTTTATAATATTTTTTAGCTATAAGGTCTAATAATAATAAAAGTTTTAATGACATCATACTAACCTCATCAATAATTAGAACTTTCAGCTTTTTCCAATTCTTTAATTTATGTGTGTTTTTTGTAAAGAGTTCATTGACTATATAGTCGTTTTTTTTGTTTGCTAGTCCAATTCCAGAAAACATATGTAATGTTGTAGCCTTACATTCAAGCAAAATAGCTGCACACCCTGTTAATGCACATACTTTTATATTTTTATTATTAGTTTCCGCATGGTTAACAATATGTTTGATTAAAAAGGATTTGCCTGTTCCACCAGGACCCGTTATAAATAAATTCTCTCCATTAACATATTTATCAAAACAAATTTGTTGTTCAACGCTCAGTGTTGACATTATTACATCTTAAATAATAATAAAAGACAGCCTTCAATTTTATAACTTTAATAATAAAATAAAATTATAAAATTGATTTAGTTTTATAACTTAAAAGCATATATATTATTAATAGTAACAATATGGAAAAGCGTATTAATGATAAAGTTTCGGAATATGTAGACAACATCAAATCAACAATTAAAACATATATTGTTTCAAATAACAATATGGAATTTAACGATAAAAGTGAGTTAATAAAATTTGTATATGACCTTGATAGGTTGCAAATTACAAAGGAAGATTTTGCTAAACGAAAACGTTCTAAATCTGTTGTTCCTTTCTATAATAGATGCATTGCTAAAAAAGCTTGTCGAGAACAGTGTACACGAAAAAAACAAGATGGTTCGGAATTTTGTGGAACACATGATAAAAATAGGCCTCATGGAGTAATAAGTTCAAACATTAATGAAGAAGTTGCAAAAAATATGGAACTAGAAATTTGGATCCAAGAAATTAATGGTATTAATTATTATATAGATAATAATAACAATATTTATAAAACAGAAGATATTATACATAATAATAAAAATCCCCAAATTATTGCAAAATATGAAAAAGAGAACGATGTTTATAAATTTGTAAATAGCTATACAAATTAGCTGCAGTCACTTTATAACGTAAAAAAAATTGAAATTATTAATTTGCTTTTTTACATTTGTATTATGTTGTTAGCTGATCTAATAAAATTATTTTCATCTCAATTAGATATTAATGAGGAAACATTAATATCTATTATTTCAAATAATAATATTAAATTAGATCAAAAATTAACTTTAAAAAATAAAACAAAACAGCCTATAATTAATATGGACGTTAATACTGTTAGTGCTAATAGTACTAACATTGACATTAGTAGTGTTAATAATGAAAAGCGTTCTCGTGGAAGACCAAGAAAACAATGTAATATTGTTACACAAACGACTACTATACCTGAAGATGTTAATTATGAGGTAGTAGAGGCAATTACTCACAATGAAAAAAACTATTATAAGACACATAATGGAGTTTTATTAGATTGCCATGATTATAAGGTACGTGGAGTTATTATTGATAATCAGACAATAATTAAATAATGCAAAAATGCAATAATGATGCAAAAATGCAATAATAATGCAAAAATGCAAAAAAAAAAGTTGTATGCTATTTTTTTGTATTTTTGCTATTTATTGTTTAAACACCCTTTACTATGTTTCATATTCAATCCGAAACGTCGGCTTCAGATGACTTTGCCTTTTCATTCCAAGGCACTTTCTCCTCTTCGCTAAGTGCCTTCCACATAGCACCGAGCTCGGTCATGATATCTTGGTTCTTGTACTTGGCACCATCAACAGATAGCTTTGCCTTTACTGCTTCCCTGTTCTCTGCGCTATAGACAAGATAACCGCTCGTGCGCTTCTTCTTGGTCTTCTCTTCGTCGGAAGAGACTTCCTTTTTTGTAGACTTGACTTTCTTGCCGGGCTTTTCCTTTACTTCGGGAACAGCTTCAACAGGAACATCAGCCTTAAGCATGATAGCCATTTGCTTCTCAAGGAGCTCAACACGCTGAACAATTGCGGCATTAGTAGTAGACGACATAGCTATTTGATTATTACAATACAAACAATTATATTAAAAAAAAGCTATTCAATTTTTTTAAAGTATAACAAAATATTAATAAATAATATTATTTATTAATATATATTATAGATGAAAAAACATAATATATATCAAAAAAAAAGAGAACTTTAAAAAAATATAATAGGACACAATTTAGGAATTTTAACAAGTATACTAATTTGAGTCATGCAATGAAAGGAGGATGGCCGTTTGGCTATAGTACATCAAAAAAGTATCGTAGGAATGAAGAAGAGGTTCCAAAAGATCCTTTAGCTGATGCGCAACATGATATGGTTGCAAATCCACCGAAAGTGGATTATGAACAAGAATTGTTTGACGAAAAAAACAGACAGAATCTGATCGCTGCGAGAGAATATGCCAAGTCAATAGCTGATAAGCTGAAAGCGCATAACAGCAGGTCATTTGAAGTTCAATTTAAAGATGAACTAGATTGGCTTCTTTTAAAAGTAGAACAAGATCCATCAATTGCATTGGAACAAATGTACGAAAACAAAGAAGATATAATGCAACTGCTGCAAACAACCCTTAATAATTCTGGCCTACCGTCTACGAGTGTTTTAAACAATTTATTAAGACTATTGAATAAATATAAAAGTAAATCAAGAGAAGAATTACATAGAGGTATAAATTTACTCATTTCAAAAGTAGAACAAGATCCATCTATTGCAGTAAACCAATTGAACAAAAACAAAGAAGAATTAATAGAATGGTTGAGACAAAATCTTGAAATTCTTGAACAAAAAGATAGTATCAAGTGGCCAACAAGTTCTGATTTAGGCAATTTAGTAAAATTAATAGATTTATATGAAGGCATATCAAATGAAGATGAATCGTCGTTTTTAAGCAGAATTAAAAATTTAATACCTAACCTATGGCCACCTTCTCGGCGTATTGGTAGTAGAAGTAGACCAGAAACACTTCCATATTTTAGAGGTTGGCCATCTGGAGGAAAAAGCAAATACACATTTAAAAGAAATGTAAAAAGTAAAAAGAGAAGAAAAACTAATTAGTGTTAGGTTTTACTTCTGTTTTTTCTTTTCTTTTTACTTTTTACATTTCTTTTAAATGTGTATTTGCTTTTTCCACCCACTTTTATTAGGTTAACGTTGGCTGGTCTGGGTCTATAACCACTGCGCAAACGATCTGGCATAGATATGTGAGATTCCGGCAAAGGCGATTCTGACGCAGAAGACTCCGGTTGTTGTGTATTACCGAATATACTAAAAAATGACCAGTCTTCGGGTGCCTTCTCCTTGGTCGCTCCCTTCTCCTCTGCTGCTGCTTTCGCCTCGGTAGCCGCTATCCTATCGGCATTCACTCTCCTATCGGCATCCACTCTCCTCACATACCCTTCTTTTAGTCTAGATTTAAAGTTAGCCTGATCCTCCTCCTCCTCCTCCTCCTCCTCCTCCTCCTCCGGCGCGGGCGCAGCAGCCGCGGCGGCCTTGAGCTCCGACGCTTTCTCTTTCTCTTTCTCTATCTTTGTTAGCATTTTCATAATCTCGTCTTCTTGCATAACACTGAAATACGTAGAATTATCTAGGAACGTTATAAATGTTTCAAGCCATTCTTTCAATTTTGAGTTATAATCAATTATATTTATATTTTGAAGAAGGTTTTCTGCTTTTAATTTCATTTCTGAGTAAGGAATGTTATTGCCACGTGTGGCGCGCCTCAAGGTATTATTCTTATATGCTCTTTCATATTTTTCTCTGTCTTCATAATGCGTTATATATAACTCTAATTCCCGTGTTTTTTTTTCTGATATTTTCAAATCAGCGTTCAAACGCTGTATAGCGTTTACAACCCATATTTTTGCGAAGTCTTTTGTTAGATCTTTGGTGAGAGGAGCACCGGCCAACTCGAAAGTTGTATCTTTCCTTATATTGTTATGAAGAGTTTCTAACTTTTTTTTCCATGTAGCACTGTTACCAAACAGTGACCATTTTACTCCTCCTTTCATTTTACTGGTCAAATTAGTATACTTGTTAAAATTCCTAAATTGTGCCCTATTATATTTTTTATAAGTTCTCTTTTTTCTTGATATATTATGTTTTTTCATCTATAATATATATTTATATAAAAAATTAATTAAACACTTTACAAATTACTAAGAATAAGAAAGATAAGCAGTGTATTGTTCAAGTATTTTTGGAAAAAACAAATATGGAAAAATACCAAGAATTATAACCTAAAAGCGGTAGCACAAGCCATCGCGACTTATACTACTTATTTTCATTTAGCTAATGTAAGCTAAATGAAAATAATCGACACTGGCGAGGTTCGAACTCGCGCGAGCAATGCTCAATGGATTAGCAATCCATCCCCTTAACCACTCGGGCACAGTGTCACAAAAAACGGTGATAGCAGGGTTTGAACCTGCGCGGGCTATGCCCAACAGATTTCAAGTCTGTCTCCTTAACCGCTCGGACATACCACCATATATGTAAAATTACATATACTATAGTTAGTGTTATGCTTTTAAGTCGTTTTTATAAACAATTTAAACACATTAGTACTAACTACAAGTTATGAGTTATGTTTATTTTATATGTCACTTTTAAGTAGAATTAAGAATTAAATAGCTAACCTATGGTCTCCATCTCGATGTATTGGTAGTAGAACTATACCAAAAAACTTCCATATTTTACAGATAAACATGTTAAAGCAAAATATGGGGTGGAACTGCAAAAGCTAACGTCTACTAATCTGGAAACTAAAATAAATGTAAAAAGTAAAAAGAAAGTAAAAATAAAAATAAAAACTAATTAGTATCTGTTTCTCCTTTTCTTTTTACTTTTTACATTTATTTTAATTATACGTTTGCTTTTTCCTCCTATACGTGTTCCGGGAGGTGGCAGGGGTTGTTCTGGTGGCATTGAAGCAGCTTCTTCATATCTCTTCCAGGCCGCTCGCCGATCGGCCTCATCTTGCCTTTGTCTCGCATCCCAGTCGACCCGCGCCTTCACCCTCGCCATTGTCTCCTTATCGCCCGTCGCCTCCGCCGCCGCCAGCATCGCAACCGCCATCCTCGCATCGAAGGTGGCCTCCGCCGCCTCAGCCGCCACGAAGGTGTCCTCGCCGCCTCTCACCGCCGCCCTCACCACCGC
>Ga0209355_1000337_pt1 | contig 28848 bp, 29 predicted proteins | sample LauGreSBDMM110SN_3_FD_187563 | JGI IMG/M metagenome (GOLD analysis project Ga0209355, IMG submission 187563) | Freshwater lake microbial communities from Lake Michigan, USA - Sp13.BD.MM110.SN (SPAdes) (version 2) | ecosystem: Environmental > Aquatic > Freshwater > Lake | place: Lake Michigan... | reverse complement strand
GGTTTGAATTTTGGAAAAAGGGAAATCCAGAGTCTTTGATAAATTTTGATCCAGAACATCTTAAAAAACTGATAGCTAAAAACAAAGATTTGACTCCAAAATCTGGTGATATCGCATATGATGATGTCTCAAAAAAGATATATTACATATATTTTGATTGGAATGACAAAAAGGAAACAAAGATATACCATTGTGGATCCCTTTCGGATAAGAAATCAGATGAGCCAGAAAACATACCTCTTAGTAAAGTATCTAAATTTAAAGTTATTAAAAGACTTCCATTCACCGATAAAAACACCGGATATACAATGGTTCCAAAAAGAACAATAGATTAAAAAGCAATTTAGTTAGATTTAACTTTATAGTTTTCATTATAAATTTTAATAACCTCATCAAATTCATTTACAATTCCTGATTTGAATTTATCATTATCATATTTCTGTTTTAAAATATATTCTTTAATATAATCTTCATATTCTAATTGAACTGATATTTCCATTCCGTTCTCATCTAATTCCTCACTAGATTCATTTACTTCTTCACCATCAACTAACTCTTTAGTAATATCATCTATATAGTCAACAGAAGCAAAATTACCCTTCTCTAACATCACTTCTAGCTTCCTACGAAGCTTTCTATTACTAATTAGGAGATTGTTTGATATAGACAAATCTACATAGTCTTTAGTGTCTTTTAATTCATCTAACTTATCAATATCATCCTCGTTTACTACTCTGAACTTTTTAAATATCGGTGAGTATGTGTTAGGTACAAAATTGATTTTATGAGTGTTTAGGTCGAGAATTGTGATACCTTTTTGGTCACCCATATCATTTCTATCCATTTGATACGGAGATCCTATAAACGAGAAATTCTTATTGACTTGTGTAATATGTATGTGTCCTGAAAAAACATGTTTATACTTACTAAAGTTATCAACATCAATTTTATCAGCATTTCTATGAGCCACTGAATTTAAGTGCATTAAACATCCATTTAAATCAGAGTGACAGAATAGATAATCACCTGGATTATTATCAATTTCTTTAATCATATCTAATCTTTTTTCAATCCAAGGCATAAGAACCAATCTTTGACCATTTGCTTCTATTATTGTCGTATTTGTATAAACACTTACATTATTAACGTGATTGAATAGTCTAACAGAGTTTATATCATTCGATCCTTTGTTCCATAAGTCATGGTTACCAACTATAATATGTAGTGGAAGTATCTCAGATAATTCTAGTAGTATCTTCTCTGCTTTATATGAAGCAATGATAGGAATAGACGTTCTATTGTCGTATAAGTCACCACAATGAATAAGAATGTCACCTGGTTTAGCGTTTTCTCTTATGTAAGGAATAAAAGAGTTATAGAAATAATCTTCCATCATATCTAACCACTTATCTAAGTTGTTAAGATATACTCCAAAATGCCAATCCGTTGTTATAAAAACTTTCATTAATTAGTTTTTCTTTTTATATGAAATTATTATGATATTGTTTCTTTTCTTCTAGCTTCTCTGGCGCATTTTTCACAGCCACTTCCCGCATATAGATGTCCATTTGGGGTCTGTTCAAACTCTCCGTGTAATATACATATTATTTTGACTTTACTTCTACAATTTTCATAGACTAATAAGTCATAGTTATACTTATAGTTGTGTTTAATATTTGACTTTTTGACAAAATCTTTACTTTTTTTACTTCTTCTATTAAGAGCCTTTACTTCTTTTATAATGGCATTTTCTTTAGACTTGCAATTTTTATTACAAAACTTTCTATCAGGTCTACCCCATATAATCTCTTTGTTGCAATATCTATAATTACAGTTCATTATTCTATTTATTAAAAAGTGGAAATGGCATTTTTTACAACATAATTTTTAAAATTGAGATAAAGGAAGAAAGAAGTAAAATATATAACTTATAAAAAATAATTAAAAAATTATGCCGTTACCACATTTTACAAATCTATTAAACACAGGTTCACCAGGAGGTCCTGGTACGTTACCTGACGAGGTAGTATATCTTAATTTATTTGAGGTTACCTTTGTATTACCTGTTATTTTACAAACTCAAGGTAGAAACCCTATTTTACTTCTTCAAAATGCTTTGAACATTGATATGAACTTAACGCAATTTGACGTTGGTGTTAAAGAACAAAGATTTAAGTATTCAACTCGTCAGTTCTTGACAACTCCAACTAAAACCTCTGGTGAATTTAACATTAAATTTAATGTTAATGTTAACCAACAAGGTTCTATGGAGACTTGGAATGCTTTAAAAGCTTGGTACGATTTAGTATTCAATTCACAAAATGGTTCTCTTCACTATAAAAGTGATATTATTGCAACTGTTATCGTTAACCAACATGATAAAAAAGGTGTTGTATTAAGACGTGTAACTTATCAAAACGTACAAATTAAACAATTGGCGGGTTATGCTTTAGATTGGACATCAAATAATATTATTGAATCGGTTCAAGCTGATTTTATCTATGATTACTTTATTGATGAGTATATTGACAATAACTTTGTTATTAATCCTCCACTTATTGCTGGATTCTAATTTAGATTCTAAAAATATTGAAATAAAAAAAATCACCAGATTATCTGGTGATTTTTTTATGTATTATATTAAATAAAAAACCCACTTATTAGTGGGTTTTTTATTAGAATTTTGGTATGTTATTTGACATATTACTAGCGTTTTTCATCATTGAATTAGCATCAAAATTTGGCATTCCTTTTTGTTGATCCTGTTCCTGTTTCTTTCTAGAACTATCTTCTTCTTCAACAATCTCGTTAACCAATTTAATGTTTTCTTCGAACATCCAAAAAGGCCATTCATCCATAGCTATCTCTTGAGTGTGAAAGTGCTTTTGTAAAAGAAGTTTATTCTTTAATATATGCTTCAAAGGCATCATGAACAACGAAAATACCTGACGCTCCGTTGGGAAATTGCATATCTGTGCGGACCTCCTCACCGCACGTACATGTTTTTTTCAACTCTTTAATACCAAAAGTCATTTTACTAACAGCCGCATTCAAAAACTGAAAAGAAATATCATCAATTTCTTCAAAGTCTTTTAACTTAGCTTTAACTCCTTCATAGGTAATAGATGTTCTATTAGATAACATAAAAGGAATAATCTTTAAGAAAGAAAGATTTGGAGTTCTTTTTTCATTATTTTCTTTTAAGATATAATCAGTAAAAGCCTTTTGAAGACCAATATTTGGTGGTGTTAATTCAAACTCTTTTCCATTTACGGTTGTAAAGAAATAAGATCTTGAAGAATTGCTAAAGTATTTATCAAGTTTATCATCAATTTCATGGAATGAGAAGTAATCTCTTTTCAACTCTAATTGTAATTCTTCACCACATCCACATTTTGTACTTACTGTTAGTGAATTACCTTGTTGAAATGTTAATTCTCTAACCAAGAAAATTAAAAATAATCTATCTTGGTCTTTTATTTCAAGATAAGATCCCATTTTACCATCTGAATATTTAATTCTAACGCAAGATTGAAGAATATCATTCATTTTTTCGACAATATCGTAAAAATTTTGGTCATCAACCATTGAGTAAGCTTGAATTTCTTTTACTTGAGCTGGTCTTACCATGAAAACTGTACCTACTGGATAAAAAGCACCACATGGAAGTTCTTTAATATCAAAATTAAAATATTGAAGATCAGTAGTTCTTGTAGTATCAATTTTTGGTTGTTCTACAAATGGAATGTCATTGTTTTTTTTATCTTTGGAAGAGTCTAAACTACCTAAATGTTTTTTTAAGTATTCTTCTTCGCTCATGTTTTTTGGTTCAGACATAATTTTTATTATTTTTTATTTATATATTCATAGAATAGTTATTCCTATTAAATTATCTTATAATTATAAAAAAAAAAAGAGGAAAGTTTTCACTTTCCTCTTTTTTATTAAAAAATTTATTAATTATTATCCATTAATGAATCCACCTGCAGAGATAGCACCGGTTCTTAAGATAGTAATATTGTTAACAATAATACCCATTCCTTTGATTGGCTCAACATATGTATCTAAAACACCAATTTGGTTATCAATGATTTCATTAGTGTTGTTTTCTTCATCCATTTTATTAAAGTAGTTGTATAAACCATTCTTACTTACATAAGTCTCACAGATAACATCTGCTCTAAGTTTAATTTCAGCTCTAATATCAGGTGTATTAAATTTCCATTGGAAGTCTAATAACATTCTTGATAATTCTCTTTCAAGTTCAATAAGAACTTCTCTAACGTGTAGATATGAAAGAGCTGACTTGTAAAGTGTCTGGGCTGTATTTTCAGTCTCAATTACATTTCCTCTATTTCTTTTGAATACAATAGGATTCATTTGAGCTTGATTAATAAACTCTATATCAGTTTGAGTGAAATCCATTTCAGTTGATACTATATTAGTAATTCTACCATTAGTAACACCCGCTGCAATTGTCCAAGGAACTATTCCACTTATGTTAGAAATGTGCTTTCTCATATAAGTTGTAGCGGCCCATGCTGCTGGTGGAACTTCAATTGGTCTACCATTATCGTTAACAGTTACATAAGGCATAAAGTAACCCACTGTTGTAGTACCTGCTCCTTCTCCAAATGAGTAAAGAAATGCTGGAGAACTTTCAGGATCGCCACCTTTAGCAACAAACTCAAGTTGTAAAGTACCTTCGGCGTTTACAAAGCTAGGTGATGATGAATTTTTAAATGATTTCATTGAAGGCATATTCAAAATTCCAAGAGCATCTAATCTTTCACCACAGATATCAACTAATTGTTGTTTAGATCTTTCTGTTAAACCAAGACCAAATGAATCAATTAAATATCTAAAATCGATAGCTTCTTTATTTGTTACTGCTTTGAATAAAGGCGTTCCTTTAGCAATTAAGTTAAGAATAGAATTTTGTTTGGATTCAGTTCCGTCTGGTAAAGAAGCTTGTCTAACTCTAAATCCTTTAAGTGATATACATTTATAGGTAGTAGCATAGTTATCAATAGATGTGTATCTAGTTGTTTGTAAATCACCACTAAAGTTAACCTTATCAATTCTAGAATCACAAGTAACTTCTACTAATGTAGCATCACCAGAATATTGTTTTTTACTCAAAATTCTTGTAAGTTTTCTTGGAACTTCACCAATTGCTAATACTGCTGTCGGATCGACATATGCAGCCAAGTAGTCACCAGTTCTAACTTCGGTATATCGAGATCCTTTCATAAGAATCTTATTAGGTATTTGAACATATCCTGTAGGAACTTCAATTTCAACAGTTTGTTTAAAGTTTGATTTAGCTGATTGTATATAGAATGTATTATTAGATATTGTATCAACTGCTTCAACTGCTGTGAAACCTTCGTCCATAAAGGCAACTTCTAAAGTATTATCATTGTTTAAGTACATTTTTAAGTAATGTTTCTTTAAGTAATCATAAATAATACTTACATCAAATATTTCTTCATATACAACTTCTTCAACAACTTCATAGGCCCAATACCAAGATCCGCCACCAGTTATGTAACCAAGATTAGTAGCTAAAGTGGCTGGGCTAGCAGCATTTGCTATTGTAAATGATCCAGTATTAAGAACTGAATCAGGAACACTAAATTGTTCATATGTAGCATATGATGGATTTGTACTTGTACTAGTTTCAAATATTACATAGTTGTAACCAGCATATGATGAAGTAACACCAGCCGCTATTTCGCCATCTATGAAGATAATATCCATAGTTTGCCCGACTAATATTATAGATTGTGGTACTTTATTAGCATAGAAATAATCACCTGTGTTGATAATACCATCAAAGAATCTAGAATAAAATTTAGAGTATCTAGCAACAACACCATCTGCTGCTGACCAGATATCCGGAGTTGTAGATATTGTATCAGTTCCAAGTAAAAATTCGTTATCCACTGTGTATATCACAAAGTATCCTCCAAGTATATCACTTAGTTGAGCATCTGTTAATCCAGTATTTAATATAAATGATTTATCAGATACTGATGTGTTGATAATATTTGTAATTGAAATAGTAGCTAAACTAACTTTTTCAAAAGAATTAGAGGTTCCTAAACACAAAGTCATTTTATCTTTGTTAGCAGAGTCAATTAAATCAACTAATCTGTTAAACATTTTGAATCTTCTGTATTGAGCATAGTTTGCTGTAGAAGGTACAGTATTTGTATTTTCAAATGTAATTTTAATTACACCAGAATCTGGAGTACTTTGAGTAGCAATTGAGTAATCATCAGTGGCTCCAGTACCAAAACTAAAGTCTACGAAACCTGATGTACCAATGTTAACATCAGTTACTGATACGGTTGATGGTGCAATATCACCATTTGCCATATCAAATTCTACATAACCTAATACGATATCACTTGATGATACTGTAGGTTTTGTAGGAGTTGAACCAAAAGCAACACCGGTTGTATTATTAACTACAGACATTGCTCCTGTTGAGTCTAAAACATAAGCAGATACAAATGATAACGTACCATATGAAGCACTATAATCACTAGCACTAATTGTTAATGTGTTTCCAGTTACTGGAACTCTTGTATTACCAATTACAGCGAAAGCATCTGATGTGGCTGTATAAATCTGATCGATGGAAGTAATAGACGATGACAAAGCACCCTTTGTTACCTCATAAACAAATCCTTCACCGAACCAAGCAGTTCTATTGTTAGCGTTGTCAATAATACCTGTTTCAGTTGGAACTGATCCAAATGCGTGTGGATCTTGATTGATATAACCGATTCCAAGTGGACCACCTAATAGGGCAGTTACGTTACCTGGTAAGTCTAAAGGAACTGCTGTAATTTCAATTGATTCTGCAATAGTTTCTTTATAAGATAAAAATTCTATATTAGTCTCATTCACACCAGCAACTGTTTGACCAACTAAGTCTAAAAGACCATTGTAATAATCTGTTTCAACTAAATCTGAGTTGAAAGCGCAAAATATTCCAGTTCTATCTGTATCTCTGTTAATTGTTGTTTCAATAAAAATATTAGTACCGTTTGAATCTCTAAAATATGGAATTAATGACAATCCTTCATAATAACCTAATAAAGTAACATTTCTGTCATTGGCAAATTCTCTGAGTTTACTTTTAACAAGACCAGATGCATTAAAGTAAGCACTCCATCTATTATCGATGGCTAAATTTTGGTATTCAGACCAGTCACCACCTACAATAACAACATCAACTAAATAGTCAGATGCAAAATCGTTAGCATTTACATATGGTGGGAGTTTTTCATAAGAACCATAATATTCTAATAGTGTTCTATCAAAACCAGTTCTAGAACTTTTGACAATAAATACAGTAACAAATCTGTCTGATAAGTTAGTAATACTAAATGCTCTTTCAGTGTAACCTGTATTAGGTTTAGTTAAATTAATAAAAGATTCAGTATCTCTTTTCCAGAAACCTGTTGTGTCAAAGAATCTTCTGTAAGGTCCTTCTCTTTCAGGATCGTTCATATATCCAGATGATGATGATAATGATTTATATTCAATTACATCTAATGTATCATCTGTATTTAAAAGATTGATAGCGAATACGGGAGCTGAATCCAACATTTTTTGAATAGTTCTGTGGAAAAATGAACCTTTTCTTTCTAATCCTCTGTCAAGTTGACCAAAGATAGATTCTAAATCATTTAATGTAGTAAGTCTAATAGGTGTATTTACTGGTCCTTTTTTTGAAACACCAATAACCATATTAGTAATACCCTCAACTATTGGAGTTGAAATGATTGAATTGTCAAACTCTTCTATGAAGATTCCTGGTCTTTTGTATTTTCCAATTTGAATTGCCATATTTTTAATATTTTTTTTTAGTTATAAAGTATATATAAAATGTAAAAAATCATATTTTTTCTATTTTTACTCCTCTTTTGAGATTTTCTTTATATTATCCATCATATTCTTCTCTACATCTAACATTTTTTTATTTAATATTGATTGAGAATTAGATATTTCCTTTGTTAGTGGTGTTATAGAAGCAGTATTTGTTGATATTCTATTAGTTATATCAGTTATTTTAGATAAAATAGATTGTTTAGTAGAATCGTCTTCAGATAATTTTAATTCTTCACTAAAATCATCTTTTTTAACTTTATCATTAGTAATATCTTCTTGTAAATTATTAATTTTTTTTGTTAAATTAGCAATGTGTAGATATTCAACTAAGAACGGATTTCTATCTTGACCTGGAAGGGCATCTGTTTTACCAATAATTGATTCTATTTCTTTTTGTAAATCAGCGTCTATTTTAATTGTTAAGTAAGCAGAGTCTATAAGAGACTTCTTATTTTTATATTCGCTAAGTTGACTTTTAAGAGTAGTCAACTTTTCTTTAGCCATTTTAATATCTGGTTCATCGGTTATATTAACATCAAATTCAGCTTCTTCTAAAAAGATTCTATATGGTTTTAAGTGTCTCATTATATCTTAACGATTGATGTATTTTTAATATCTGCTGCTCCAACAATATTTGGAAATCCACCATTAGCTTTAATTGGATCAGCATTTGCTGAAGATAAAGCAGGATTTTTTAATGTGAATCTATTAGACACATCTTCACCCTTATCATTTTTGTCTATTTGTTGTAGGGTATAGAAAGATTTAAAGTTTACTTCGTCTTCTTTATCCGTTAGTGTAGCTTTTGTATTAACATTATTTTTAGTTCCATCAAATGATTTTATAAATTTAATCTTGTGGTCGCCAATTAAAACAAATTTTCCCTCAAGGTTAATAAGAGAGTTTTGTTTTATTCTAAATCCTTTTATTACCCATTGTTTGTTATCTCCTTCTATTAAATCTGTCTTTATTTCATACTCTAGTTTATTCTGTTTTAGTTTAATTGTCATTCCTGATCCTATAATATATTTTTTAAAGAATCCAAAAGTTCTACAATAACTAATATAAACCCAGTCACCTTCTATTTCTTGAATAAAGAAGTATAATTGTCTAGTCTCACCATTCAATAAAACTTTAGCCGCAAAGAAAGTTCCGACTAAATTTGTATTTTTTTCAAATTTTAAAAGTTTATCAGTAAAGTCAAGATTTTTTTCTTTTGGCATACTATCTGCTACTGCTTTTACTTCTTCTGCTTCTTTTTTCGTATAAAAAGCCGATCCCTCTTCTAAAGCTTTCTTTTGTTCCTCAGTTGGTCCAAAATATTTTTCAATAAAAGCCGCTTGTGATCCTTTTGCGCCAGTCGCTCCTCTTTCTGAACCTTTATAAAGATCATCACCATCAAGCATGTCATTCATAAATTTTAAAAGATTTTTACCAGCTTCTTTTATAAGATTTCCATCAGCTGTTTTAAGTGTTGTTTCTTCTCTGAATATTCTCTGATATCTAGTGTCTTTCATTATATTCTGAACAGCATTTTCCCATTGATTAAATATTACGTTATTTCTATAAGGTCCTCCTGATGTGCCAGCACTCTCAGGACTACCACCTCCAAATGACGTGTATTCCATGAATGTTTTATTAGAAACTTTACCTCCACTTCTTTGACTTGGAATAACTTGAGTTGTGTGTAGTTTATAAGCTCTGTTAAATACCTTTACTATTTCAATGATTGGATCTAGTCCAGTTATTGTGATAGCGTCACTTTTTTCTATTTTTTCTATAGCAATTCTTATTTTTTCAGATTGTGATCTAGTTAGAACAAACTCTTTAATATCAATTTTTTTATCCCACCAATCTGTAATTTTTTGAGATGTTGTCATTACAGTTGGATCTGAAACCTCACCTTGAGATTCGTCAGCTTCTTTTATATAAGAAATAAATTTACTATATCTACTAATAATAGATTCTTTTGTTAATTCTGACTCTTTTTTAGAATATTCTTTACCATCACTTGTTGTGAAGTAGTAAGAACCGTCTTTAATCTTTTCAATCTTTTTAGAAATTTCTTTACCTTCTTTATTCTTCCACTTAACAACATCACCTACTTTAAATTTAGTTTCGGTTGTTGATGGTGCTTCGGTCTTTTGCTCAGATGGTTTTAATGTCATTATAGATTTAATACTTTCTACAAATGATTGTAGGCTTTTTCCAGTTTCTCCTAAACCACCGTATAAACCTTCTTTATCAAATTGTAAAGCAGTTTTAGTAAATCTTGCTATTTTCTCAGCCACAATAATTTTTTTGTTTTTATCTGAGATTATTTCTATACTTTCTTTGTATAAGGGTGTAGTAGAAGCATTTAATGTCGCTTTTTTATCACCAACTAAATATCTATTAATCTCCATAAAAAGAGAATTTATAACTTCTTTATTTTTAGAATCTAATGATTTGGAAGTTATATCATTTAAGAATTTAATATCTACACCAATTCCTTTATCCTTTGGAGATTCTAATATTTCAATAGCTTTCTTTAATTTAGTAAACGCTTGTGTTAAATTATCTTCACCGCCTTTAATATTAGCTCTATCTGGACTTCCCCCATCGCCAAAAGCTTCGAATATAGAATTTTCCATTACAAGAACTAAACCAGCAGGTATAGTTTGATTATCTTTTGGATATTTTGCTAAAACTTGAGTATTTTTAGCTCTAATATCAGCTGCTGCTAATTTTTTAGGATTAGCTTTAATATCTTTTTGAATTTTTTCAATGGTATCTCCTGCTAATGTTATGTGTTGAATCTTAGTTTGAGTACCTGATTTTATTTTTGTGTCTGTAACAATTTTAACTTGTTTATAATTAGATAATACTAAAGCTAATGATTTCAAAGTTTTAACCATATTAGGATACATAGATTGTGATGCTGTAGAAGTCTCATCTTCTGTTTTACTCTCTTCACTCTCATCCTCTGCTTCACTCTCATCCTCTGCTTCACTCTCATCCTCTCCAGTAGTTTTTCCACCTTCTGTATCTTTAAATTGTTCTAAAAATTTTCTAAATTCTTTTAATTGTTTTATTAGATTAAGAAGATTATCTTTGTCCATCGATAACTCATCTGCTGGTGTTTTTTCAACTACATCTTCGATGTTTTTAATAGATTCATCAGTAAGTCCTTTTATTTCACCTACATTACTTTCTTCTTCAATGGCTGTTTTAAGATTTTCTAAAAATGAAAATATAATAACTTTATTATATTCCGATTTATCTTCTTTTGTTAAGCCAGCCACCGCTGATTGTCCTAATAAGTCATCAAAAGCGCCTTCTAATCTTTTATTAACAAGTTTTATTCTAACTAAATTTACTCCAACTTTGGCTTTTCTGATAGTAGAATTTATAAGTCTACCTAATAGTGAGTCATTCCAAGGAATATCATTAGCAAATGGACCACTGCTTTCACTTTCGTTTATAACTTCTAAATCTTTACTTTCTATAGATTTATATTCGTCTATTTTATTTTTACTTTTTTTAAGGAACTCATCTCTACTATTAAGATATTTCATAAATTAATATAATTTTTTCAACATATATATTAAAAATATTTTATTGAAATTAATTAAAATAAATAATTATCCTTATATTTGTTAAAATAATAATTTTAAAGTAAAATAAAAATAAATAAATTTTGTAATTTTAATAATTATCCTTATATTTGTATAACAAAATAACCACTAAAAGAAAATAATATGAAATTCGATATCAACAAAGTAATCTGTATCAGCTTAAAATCACATAACGAGCAACAATTAAAATCTATCTCAGAAGTTTACAAATTAGACTTTGATGCTTTGATTGGTCTTAAATCCGATATATCTAAAATCTGGGTTGAAAGTGGTGGTGAATATATTATTGCTTTTATAACTACCGATGTTGATAGTTCTCCAATGGTTAGTCCAAAATTTTGTCCAATCACAAAAAAAGAAAAAGACGCTTTGTATAAAATTCAACCAATCAAAACTCCAAAAATGCCAAAAGTTTCAAAAGTAGTTGATACTAAAGTTGAAGATGTTATTGAAGTTTCTAATGTTACTATCGAAGAATTAATCTCTGAATTTGATGTGGTGTTAGATGTAGACACTATCTTAGAAAAAATAAGTATGTTTGGTATAAAGTCTTTGAATAAAAAAGAATTAGACTTTTTGAATAGTTTTAGTAAATAAAAATCATTTTTTTACATATTCTTAAAAAACCGGCCATATGACCGGTTTTTTTATTTTAAAATATATTTTTTTTTATCTACCTTTAAAATTTTAGCAAAATCCACGATTGTCTTTTTAATAATAAAAAATTAGAATATATAAGACATATAAATTCATATTTTACTATGAGATATTTAGAACTTAATTATCGTGAAAAGACTTACACAAGTAATAATGAAATACACGATATTCTTCTCAAAGAAGAATTCTACTGGCTTATTGACTCAGAAATTGAAAATGCTAAGCTAGAAATAAAAAATAACACACTTATATGGGAAGACGGAAGTTTCTATACTGGAGAATGGCATTATGGCATTTTTAAAAACGGTAGCTTCTATGGAAACTGGAAAAATGGAATATGGGAAAGAGGTAATTTCGCTGGTAAATGGAACAGTGGTATTAATCTTACACAGATATAAAAAATAACATTATTGATATGAAGAGAAAAAGAATTATTCTTGAAAAAAAACAAGAAAATGAAATTTTGAATCGTCGAGGGCTAAAAGTAACTAAAGAAGGAAATGAATACTTCTTTGAAATCGGACCGGAAATTACATCAGATGTAGCTGAGGCAGTTTCAATTCTAATGAGAAAAGTTGACTGGAATGATCCTATTTGGAACACGATAATTGATAAAAAAATGATATATGAAAATATAACACCAGAAAAATCATTATATTGGCTATCTGGTGGTTATAAAGAATGGAATTCTATGTATCACTATAACAGACCTTGGTGTGATTGTTATTTAGAGTTTCAAGAAGAATTTGGTTTTCTTGTAGTAAATTTAGTTAAAAAATCAAAAACGTTATTAGATATAAGAAATTCATTTGTAAAATATCTAAATCTACCAACATTATATAATTTCGCAATAAATAAAAATATGGTAAGAATATAAAGAATATAAAGATGTAAAAAATTAATCCCGTCAGAAATGATGGGATTTTTTATTTAATATATACTTTATGGAGCAAATGAAAACAGTGTGTAGAAATCCTTGGTGTAAGGCAACTTTCTTTTATAAAGAGTCGGATATGATTACATTAAAAAACGATAATAGAACATCTAAAATAGATAATTTATTAGATGAAGCTGAAAAAACTCCACCAACACAATGTTTTAAATGTAAAAGCTTTGATACTGATTTAAGTGGTGGTGTCGAGTGGAAAGATAAAGAATATGAAGGAAGTAGATTTGACGGCTCAGCTCATCAAATTAAATACAAAGTAACAAATTATAAATTATAATGAAATCACATTTTTTTGATTTAGATACAATATTAGTCACCAATAATAAAGTTTGGATAGTAGATAAAACTATTCCAAATATACCTATTATGAAAATTTCAAAATCTGATTTTAATTTAATTAAAAAAGGTATTTATAGAAATCAAAATAATTCTATAAAATTTAGTGGTCATACATACTGGCTTCCTATACATTTATTTGAAAAGTTAAAAATTAAAGCAAAGAATTACAGAGTTGATATTTCTAATCTTGCTTTTTCATTACAAGAGTTTATGAATAAAGAACTAATAGAAAATCTTGATTATGATATCAATTTAGAGAATATATTACATTTGAAAAATACAGATGATGATATTTATGTAATATGCTCAAAAAATACTAGGAAAAATTATGAATTAATGATATCTAAAATAGAAGATAAATTGAAAGAAAATGGTTTAATTATTAAAAAGTTCTATTATATCTCTGAAACATTTTATAATAGAGTTTCTGATGATATTTCATATAAAAAGGCTAGATTATTATTACAACATATAGTTGGTTTTAAAACAGAAGGTGATAAATTTATTTATGATAAAATAGAAAAATATAATGAGTTATTTTACTATGATGATGATGATAACGCTATAAAATTATCAAAAGAATCTAATAAGTTATTAACAGTTTTATTATCAAATACTGATGTTAAATTAAAAGAAATTATAAAAAATGATTTGAAATCTAAAGAATATACTCTATATGCTAATCTAATAACTAGTAACAAAGTAAATAGATTTGTAACTACAAAAGTAGATATTCAATTTAGTAATTTAATAACTGTATTTGAAAGTTTTAAGTGGAAATAATTATTTATCTTTCTCTTTATTAATCATAGCATTCTTAATCAAATCATTAAGTTTTCTATTATCCATTATCTCGCCATTATTTGTAGATTCTCCGGCCGACTCTTCAGCCGCTATATTCTGTGCTCTGATAACTTCAGGATTTTCGATTTCATTTAAACCTAAATCTTTTCTTAATCCTTTATAGAATTTTTCAAGTTCGGTTCTCTGCGTAGATGAGAATTTAGAGTTTTCTCTAATCTGACCAATTGTTTGGTTAACAACTTCATGCATTCTTGCTGAGTTATCACCGTTATCAACTTGTCTTAGTTGTGATAAAAAGTTTTTTCTTGTCATTTTTGACAAAAAAATTGTCTCGGCATATACTTTAGCATCTTCTCTCATTTTATTTATTATATAAGGATGTTCTTTTAATTGAGGAACATCACTTAAATATAAATCAATAAGTGACTCTAATACCTCCATAGATTGCTGGGTTGCGACCGTCATATCTGAGTCATAATCATATATTTCTATTTCACCTAAATCTGGCAAATCTTCGGATCTAGCAAGATGTTTACTTATATCGAATTCACCACTCTCCGACTGGATTTCATCAAATTCATCTTTGATTCTATTTCTTTCGTTCTCTGTTTTCGACATAGAAGGTGGTTTTTTACAATATATATTAAAAAATATCTTTTCCTAAAATGGCATTTGATCCACAAAAAGAAAAACAAATGGTTTTTACAACCAAACTAGTAGAAGAGGCTACTGATAAAATTAATGACGGTATTGTTATTAAAAGATATCAAAATCCTTGGTTAAAGAGTGAGGTAGGATTAAGAAGATCTGGTATCTCATTCAAAATGAATATCAGTGAACAACAGGAGTATGTTAAGTGTGCATTTGATATTCATTACTTTGTAGAAAAATATTGTAAAGTAAAACGAGAAGATGGTTCTATTGGTTCTATCAAGTTAAGAGATTACCAAAAAGAAATATTGAATAGCTTTGTTGATAATAGATTTAGTATTTTAATGGCTTCTCGACAGGTTGGTAAGACAATCTCCTCTTCTATTTTTATGTTACATAAAATATTATTTGATAACGATAAGAATATAATGATTGTTGCTAACAAAGGTGATACCGCGGTAGAGATTGTTGATAAGATTAAATCAATTTATTCATTATTGCCTTTTTTCTTAAAACCGGGTATTAAAACTTGGAATCAAAAGTCATTAACATTTGAAAATGGTTGTAGAATTAAAACATCAGCTAGAACAAAGACTCCCGCTATTGGTTTTACCATTGATGTACTTTATTTAGATGAGTTTGCACATATTCCTTCAAATATTATTGAACCTTACTATACTGCGGCTTTTCCAACAACTGCCGCTATTAAAAATTCAAAGATTATTATTACATCTACTCCAAATGGTATGAATTTATTTCACAGATTGTTAAGTGATGCTGAAAGACCTGAAGGCGATCCAATGAAAAATAACTATAAACCAATGAGAGTTTATTGGTATCAGGTGCCTGGTCGTTTTGTTACTTATATTAGATTAAATTCACATAAAATGTATGAATACGGTGTCACTAAAGAAGAAATATTTGATTTAGTTAATCAAAAATGGGGAAGTCAAACAACAATTTTTATGGAATATAACATGGATTTATTAAAAGATGTTATTAATGTTTTTAATGGTGATAATTGTACAGATGAAGATGTTAAAAAATTAACATTTGTAGATAAAAATAATCACGATATTTCTATTATGGCGATTGCTGATATTACAACTTGGAAAGAAGAAGTTATTAAAGATATTGGTGGTGAGGATGCTTTTAATCAAGAGTATGGATTGAGATTTATTAATGCTTCTAAATCATTATTAAATGAGGCAATTATTGATGATTTATTAAAAAATAAAAAAAATTATGTACATGAGCCTATATTTGAATTTGATAAAAAATTAAAATTTAGTTATACTGATTTAAAATGGGTTGAAGATGATAAAGTTTATATTCCTTTAATGAGAAAGGATTATAAAATAGTAATATCGGTTGATATATCAGAAGGTCTTGGACAAGATTACTCTATTATCAATATATTTAGAGTATCTGAAAAACCAAAAGATTTGATAGAACTACAAAAACCTTCATATAAGTCAATTGTTGATTTTTTCAGATTAGAACAAATTGGTATTTATAGAAATAACTACATATCAGTTAAACAACTATCTGAGTTACTTTATATGATTGTTTTTGAATATTTAAATCCAGACAATTGTAAAGTTGTTGTTGAGTTAAATAACTATGGTAATACTTTATTTGCTGAATTACCCCATGTTTTTGATGGTAATAATAATTATGGTTCTTCGGTATTTGTTAGATATAAACACCGAGCAGATGCCACCGAAGAAAAAGTTGGATTAAAAGTTGGTGAAAATAAAAATTTAATGGTCAAAGATTACCAAGAACTAATGCAAAATAAAGGATTCATTATTAATAACGAGGATAATATTAGAGAAATAACAACATTTGTTAAACATACTACTTCTGCTGGTAATACAAGATATGCGGCCGATGCTGGACATGATGATACCGTTATGACAATTGTAAATGCTACTACTGTATTTAGTCGACATGACTTTTCTGAAATGATTGAAGATTGGTCAACTAAATTTGTTGATAAGGAATATATGAATTATGTTAAAGATATTATGAAAAATATAGATTATATAGAAGGAGTAGATTATGGTCAAGTCTTAAAGATAAGAAAACAACAGATAAATAGATTTAAAAATAATAATAACAATGGAACAAATTGGTTCGGAAAAAATTTTTAGTTATTTGATTCCATTGTAGCACTTAATCCAGCACTTCTAAGTTTATCTTTCATTTTTGATATTATTTCAATATCTCCGTATTTAACATCACACTTTCCAATATAGTGAACAATATGAGCACATTGAGCAGCTTGTTCTTGTTCGTGTTTACAAACTTTCATAAGACAAGTAATAACCCAGTCAAATGTATTGTAATCGTCATTATGTAAAACCAGTTTATATGGTTTAGATAAAATCTCTTGTACTTTTGAGGATGTTTTCTTTTTAGTGATTGTCGCCATAATTTATTTTAATTTCTGAATGTTATATATTATTTGTGAACTTTGTTTCTTTTTTGTTTACAACATCAACAACAATAACATCAACATGACATTCTTCAGCCCACTCTTCGAATCTAATTAGATGTGATTGCCTATCATCATACATAACAAACTCATGAACTCCAAGTTCTTCAATTTTTTGTTCAAATAGTTGAGTTTTAAATTTATAGGTGTCTCCTCCCCAATTTAAATGTATCTCATCAAAAGAAATATTATGTCTATTTAGAATAGTATCAATATGTTTTCTCATGTTTTCTGCTTTTTGAAGTCTACCGGTTGATAAGATAACATAGTTATCTGGATCAGCAACTGCTTCTAAATATTTTTTATAAACCCATGGATTTATTGAAATATCAAAAATTTCTGGATTAATGCTATCTGATCTACCCCACCAACCACCATATGGCCATTCAGTTCCTGTTTTTTCTTTCCAAATTATCTTGCCTTCTTCAGGTTTTGGTGTATGACATAATGTATCATCAAAGTCAAATGATACTAGTCTTTTATAACTCATTTTATAGTTTTAATTTTAAATTATTTACAAATATATATAAAATTATTAAAAAATAAAAGGTCGCTTTATTAAAATAATATATATTTTAAAAATAAACTATTTTATGAAATTAGATAATTCAAAAAAAGGCACAGTAGTTAAAGATGTTATCAGAACTAAAATAAGCCAATTAGATATTAAATCAATTCTTATACTAATATTACTTGGATTGACGATATTGTTTGGATTCAAGTGGTTTTTTTCAGGTGATAAAGCATCAAAAGAAAGAGTTAAACAATTAGAACAACAATTTAAGGATTTAGAGAATCAAAAAAAGTCTGTTGATTTAGAAATAAATTCTTGGAGAGCTAAGTCTGATAGTCTTAGACAATTAGATGTTAAATTACAGGCTGAATTAACTAGACAAGAGGCTCAAACTAAAAAGGCTGAAATTGAAGCTAATAAATCTAAGGCTAATTTAGATAAATTAAAACATGATCTTGAAGAAACTCAACATAAAATAGATGAGTTTAAAAAGAATTCGCCTAATAGAACAGGTGATGCTCTTTTAGAATCACTAAAAAATAAAACTAAACATTAATATGAAAAATTTTCTAACATTAATTATAGGTATGATTTTAAGTTTAAGTGCTTATTCACAATACTCACAACCTAAAATAGATTATCCAAGATTTGAAATAGACTCATTGGGTCAACAAGTTCTGGTAATGACTATTGAACAAGCTCAAAATCTTGACAATGGTACAGATTTATTGGTTCTTTTACAGAAACAAAATACTCAAATGGGTCAATATGATTCTGTTTGTGTTAAAGTTATCAATGATAAAGAACAAGTAATTGCTTCTCAAAAAATGGAGATTGCTAAATTAAAAGAATCTATCAATAATAAAGATTTACAGATTAAAGCATTACAAGGTGAAGTGGCATCATATCTTAAAAAGATTCTTATTTTAGAAGAACAAGTTGTTAATAGAGAACAAGTTATTGGTGAAAAAAACAAACAAATAAGAAAAATTAAAACTAAAATGATTTTTGGTGGTATCGGAGGAGCGGCTTCCATTATTGGCTTAATAATAGGATTAATAGTATTAAATTAATTGAAAAAAAATGAGTTTTAATACTTAATATATAATCTATAAAAAATATTCAAATACAAATGAAGTATATTAGAACTTATGAAAATTATCGTGTTAAAAAGAACAGAGAGGAAATTATAAAAGAATCAGTTCTTCAAATAAATGATATTTACAAAGTAAAGACAATGATTGATATTCCTCAATCTTTAATTAACGCTTATGTAAAAAAAGTAAAAGATACCACTGGTAAAAATCTTCGTCAGTTCTTTGGTGATGTTGATATTGCTGAAGAAATTGTAAAATATATTAATATGAATAATTTAGATATTGAAAAAATTCCTGGTGGCGCTTTAATGGGTGGTGGTCAATCACAAGGTCAATCAACACAAAGTCAACCTCAAGTTGAAACTGAAGGTGAGGCTCAAACACAAACTCAAGAAGTTCCTCAAGAACAGGCTCAAGAGGCTCCTACACAAAATGAGTTTGAAGAGCCACAAGCTCAGACACAAGCACAAGCTCAGCCACAAGCTCAGCCACAAGCACAAGCTCAGCCACAAGCTCAGACAGAAGCTCAACCACAAGCTCAACCACAAGCTCAAGCACAAGCTCAACCAGAAGCTCAACCAGAAGCTCAGCCACAAGAAGAAGGTGAAGAAAAAGAAGAAGGTGAAGAAGGCGAAGAAAAAGAAGAAGGTGAAGAAGGTGAAGAAGGCGAAGAAAAATTACCGCTTTAATCTATAAAATATTTTTATAAAACACCGAGCAATCGGTGTTTTTTTATGCTCATTTTTTTATATATAGAATATTAAAAATCGTAGCAATTCCATTAAATCAAAACGATGTAAAAGAATTTAATTAATATAAAAATGAATAATTTTCATGAGAATAGTTAAGACATTTGATAAATATAATATTCAAGAGATTTTAATAATTGTGGATGTTCAAAAATCATTTCGTTCGTTCTTTACTGAAATGTATTTAAATCAGTTAAAAAATTATTGCAAAAACTTTCAATATGTATATCAAATATTTGATAATCATGTTGATGGCAAAAATGTGGATAAGGATTACTTATATGATGAATCACCAGAGATTCCTATTCATAAAGATCTTTACTACTTTCCTAATCAAAAAGACATTATTGAAAAAAGATACAACTATGATGTAAATGTTGACTTCTATAAAAAGATTTTAGATAAAGAAGTATATTATAAAATTAGTAAAATGGAAGAAGAAAAGAATTTAAAAAAAGGTGATATTTTTTTAACAAAAAAAGGAACATATATTGTTTATGTTGGTAATAATCATAAGTGGCATCATCTTAGTAAAAAATTATATGATATGCTTCTAAGTTTGAAAAATAAAAATGTTATAATAGTAGGAGGCGCTGATAGCGAATGTCTTGAAGATATCTATACAGCGGCTTTATCAATTGGTGTTAATATAAAAAGAGATTGGAAGTATATTTATACTGCTAATAGTTGTCCTATCTAAAGATAAGTTTAAAAATACAATTTATGTTACTACTGCAAAAACCTCATATTCGGATATCTCAAATTTTATTTCCATATATTCTTGATATCTTTCAGGATCTTCAAAAAAATTAATTTCTAGTTTGTATTCTATTGATTGTAATTCTTCAATATACTCTGATATTTGACCTCTTAAATCCATTTCGATTGATTCGGCCGATAGTCTTGTTTCATGTAGATATTTTGGTAAATCACCTCCAAATTCAGGATCACAGAATAATTCACCTTTATTTGTGAATATCAGTAGTTCCCACTTTTGTATAATAACTCTAACGACATCATCTTCAATTATTTGAAGATCATTAAATCTTGGATGTCCTGGATAAATAATATAAAAGTCTGTGAAATCAAAAGCCATAACATATATATTAATATATTATGTCTCTTTATTTAGTAGTATATCTCTGAATTTACCAATAATTGTTAAACCTAAAACTATTGGATCAGTATTTGTTTCTAATTTAGAAGAATAGTCAGCAATAATAAAATTACACTCAAATAATTTATCTATACTTTTACTTTCTGATATAGACCAATCAATAAATGGTTTGCCTAATAGTTTAATCATTACATCAATCTTTTCTGCTCCAAAGTTAGTCATTAAGAAGTGGTAAATCTTCTCATAGTCCATTGACTTATCATAAATACAAGAGTATAAATCTAATTTTACTTTATTAGAAACATTTGATGTATTATCGCCAATAGTACCAGTTTCTAAATAATTTTGAACTTCGACCATTATAGACCTAAAGTCTGGAAACTTCTTAGTAATGATAGAAAATAAATCTTCTTTTGGTATTTCTTTGCCTTCTTTTGGTAAAATTACATTATTAATTCTTTTGTAAATTTCTTTTTTAAGGTATTTTTCTTCTTCAATATTCTGATAATCAAAGTTTATTTGTGGAATTCTTGATTTAATTCCATCAGAAATTTTATTTAAGTGATTTGTGGTAATAATAAATCTAACATTCTTATTATACTTTTCAATAAATGCTTTGAAGGCATCTTGAAATTGTGCGGATACTCTTTCAAATTCATCTAAGAAAATATATTTAATATCTGACTCAGTTTCCATCATTGAGCTAAACTTACAAAAGTCTTCAATCTCACTTCTTAAAACATCAATTGACGTATATAAAGAAGAATTTAGTTCTAAATAAGGTTTATCTTTTGTGTATCTACCAATAAGTATTCTGGCTAAACTTGTTTTACCTGTTCCAAATTGACCATAAAATATAAAGTTTTGATTTATACCATTTTCAAAGTTTTTCCTTATTCGTGGTAAAAGAATAACATCCTCCATGATTTTTGGACGCCACTTTTCCCATAAAAGTAATGATTTAACAGACATATATTTGATTATTAATAGGTATATAAATTCATGAAGAGAAAGTTTATATTTAATATATATCAATATGATAGGAGAAAAATTTAATTTTGAAGATGTATTTTTTAGAGATTTAACAGTCTGTGTATTAGATACATTAGAAGGACAAATTAAATGGATTAATAGATTTTCATCTGGTGATGTGTATGTTCAAGTTCCTTTTTATTACTCTCTTACAGGCGATGAAAGATTTTTATTAGATTCATTTTCTGATGATATAGTTTCTGAAAATAGATTTGTTGAATTAAATACTGATATGATTCCAAGAGGTCATTTAACTCTTACTGGATTTAATATAAAATCTGATGAATTTGCTAATCCTAATGTTTGGCTGAGAATGATTGTTGAGAATGAAGTAGAAATCAGAAAAGTTATTGCTAAAGTTAGAGCAATTCCTATCACGGTTAATTATGATTTAGAAATATTATTGAGTTCCGAGATTGATACATTTAAATGTTCTCAAGCTATTATGGATACTCTTTGGTTGTATAAATTTATGTATTTTGAATATAACTTTATGAATATCGATGCAGTTATTTTAATGCCCGATTCAAATCAAATTGAAATGTCAAGAGAGAAGAATCTAACATCAGATAATAATATTAAAATGAAAGTTTCTTTTACAGTTGAAACTTATTATCCAGCATTTAGAAGTGATAGAGTTAGTGCTACTGGTTATCCTCAAATTTATGGTTCGGGTATGTCTGATTTAAATGGTTTTAGTTTAAATGGTGGAGTTTCTGATCTTTTTCCACAGCCTGGTGATATAGGTTCTCCGGGTGGTCCAGGTAGCCCAGGAAGTCCAGGTGGTGATCCGGTTGGTCCAGGTGGTCCACCAAATGGTGGTTTAGGTGGTAGTGGAACAACAGGTGTTCCAAATCCGGCTTCTGGTGTTCCAACTCCAGCACCTTTTGGTCCTCCTGGTGGACCTCCTGGTGGACCTCGTCCTTGGAATCCACCTGGAGAGGGTTTAAATGTTCCTCCGACTACTCCTCTTGGAGCCACAACTAGTTTTTATAATACACAATCTTCTGGATCGCCTTCTGATGCATTTGGATCATTTACCAATTCAGATTATTTTATTATTTCTCCTAAGAGAACAAGATGGTTTAATAACATATTAAAAGCAAGAGAAAAAGCGTCAGGAAATATAATAAATCCAAATGGTTCTCAAGGACCAGCGGATGCGTCAAATCCTTAATAGTAAATAAATTTAAAAATGGTAAAAAATGACTTTTTATCTGTAATATATAGAGTATATAAAAAAAAATATTTTAAAATATGAAGAATCTTAAACTTGAGTTATTTAACTTCAAAAAGAACCTTACTCTTGACGAGGAGGAAGTTTCTGCGATAGTTGAGGGACATATGAATGTTTGTAATCAGTTATCTGAAAAACAAATTATAGTTTCTCTTAACGAAAGACTTAAACCATACACTTATGATAAGGGCGTTAAATCTCTTTTAGAGAATCTTAATGATGATATGCAAAATTATGAATTATTATATGAATTGAAAAATTTATATAATGTTCTTAATTCTAAAAATCAAGGTGAGCTTTACAGACAACCTTTAAATGTTGTTCTTCAAACAATTAATTTAGAAACAGACCAAGATAGAATGTCAAAAATACTTAACGAGTTGGCAATTTATGATTGGGTTCCTGAAGTTAAATTGTTTGTTCATAATTTAACAAAATCACCTGAGAAAAGAACTAATCTTTTAAGCGGTGGTAAAGCAGAGTCAACATTTACTATTGTTGAGCCGGTTGAAGAAGGTCACGTTGCTTTAGTTAAAGATTCTTGGTTTTTATTAACTGAAAATGTAATTGAAAAAACATTATTAGAAACTCATGTTAAAGATGAAGAGTCTCTTAAATCTTTAAGAATGTTAGAAACTGCCATGAAATATGCTCAAGTTTCTGAAGATAGAGTTAATTTTAGAATCTCTGAATATTTGACAGTTGGTTTAGCAGTTGGTAAAAAATCTGGTCTTTATATAAACGATGATGAATTAAATCAAGAAACTACATTAGAATCTTTATTTTCTTCTCCGATTATTCCAATTGTAAATAAAAATTTCTATCCTATTTTAGTTGAAGTTTCTAAAAACTTAGATAAGTTTGTAGAGTTAGATATTGTTAAAAGAGTTAATAACTTAATTAATCCTTATTTAGAAATTTTTGCTTTTAATTACAAAAATAACACTTTTGTTTATAGATGTGATGAAAGATATGGTAATTCATTTTTTAAATATGAATCTGCCTTAGAATTGGTAAATGAAGTTAGAAATGAATTAAATTATGATTTAACTTATTTCTTTGAAAATAAATTAGATAAAGAATTAATTATTAAAAGAAAATTAGAAGATAAAGAAAGAGAAATTACTTTGAAATTAGAAGATGTTAATTTTAATATTTCTAAAGTTAAAGGTTCTATTCAAATGATTGGTGAATCAGAAGTTTTAACTACGGCTCTTAAAAACTTACAAAAAAGAAAAGACAACTTAGATGCAGAACTACAAGCAACTAAGGAAGTTCAATATAACGAAAGAATTAAACTTTAATCTTTAAATATTAAAAAAAAGTCTTCAAAGAAATTTGAGGACTTTTTTATTTTAAACTAAACTTACATGTTTAATAAATATATAACATGAAAGTACCTAAAAAAATAAATACATTGATTTGTTCTATTTATATACATTAAAAAACACAGGAGTTAATTCAACTCAAATAGAAAAAGATAATTTTTTTTCTATTCAAAAAATAATCCAACGCTTATCTATTTAAATAATAAAGACCTTTACATTGAGGTTATTGTGTCAAAATCACAAGGAAAACTAACAAGAAATGCAGAAAAAATGCTAGAATTATTAGCTAAGAAAACAATCAAAAAAATGAGATACTGGTCTAATGATGATAAATTAGACTGTTATCAATCAGGTCTATTAGATATGTTTCAAAATTGGTATAACTTTAATGAAGATAAATCAGTAAATGCGTTTGCTTACTTTACAGAAGTGTTCAAAAGAGGAATCGCTAAGGGATATAACGAACTTTACAAGAAAAAAGGAGATAACGAACATTTAATTAAATTAATATCAATTGAAGGGTCAAATGATGGAATGGGACTACATTCACTATAATTAAAAATTTAACCTAAATATAAAATTCCTATACGAATTATCGCTAAGGGGTGTTGAATACTTAATATATAACTATGTATGATAGTAGATAAATTAGTTTTAATAAAAGGTCATCCTAAAAACTTAAAACATTATAAGGAGAGAGGATATGATATATCCGTAAAACAACTAATTTTAGTAAAATCTGAAGATTTAACAAATGGCTCTACATTTATTATAAATTGTAAATGCGATAATTGTGGATATGATAAAAAAATAGAGTTTAAAGAATACTTTAATAGGACAAATTCACTAAAAGATAAATATTATTGTTTTTCTTGTAAAGGAATTAGATCAACAGAGACTTGCATGTCTAAATATGGCGTTGACAATCCAATGAAATCGGATGTTGTTAAGAACATATTAAAAAAATCATTAATGAATAAGTATAATGTAGATCATTATTCAAAAACTGATGAATATAAAAGAAAATATAAAGAAACTTGTAATACAAAATATGGATTTGATAATGTTTCAAAATCAAAGATTGTTAAAGATTTGATTAGTGAAATAAGATTCAACTCATTCAACTCTATTGATAAGTATAGAAATCTAATATCTGATGATTATTCTATAATATCTTATAATAGAGATAGAATATTTAATATTAATCATAAACTTTGTCAGTGTGATTTTGATATATTTATAGGAACTTTTTATGATAGAATTAGAAATAATAACATAATCTGCACAAATTGTAATCCTGTTGATCAATTATCCTCTGGACGAGAAGTAGAATTAAAACAATTTTTAAAATCTAAAAATATTGAGTTTGTTGAAAATTCATATGATTTTATCTCGCCATTATCTTTAGATGTCTATATACCGGAATTAAAAATTGCTATTGAATTTAATGGAGTTTATTGGCATTCTGAATTATTTAAAAATAAAGACTACCATATAAATAAAACAAAAATGTGTGAAGATATTGGGATAAAACTATTACATGTTTGGGAGGATGATTGGGTTTATAAAAATAGTATAATCAAATCTATTATTTTAAATAGAATTGGAATGTCCGAATCAATATATGCTAGAAAATGTCAACTCAGAGAAGTTATTGATACATCTATTGTTAGAAAATTTTTAAATGATAATCATATACAAGGATATTCACATTCTAGTATTAAGATAGGATTATATTATGAGGATGAATTGGTTAGCTTAATGATATTTGGAAAGAAAAGAAAAAACATGGAATTAATTAGATTTTGTAATAAATTAAACACAAATGTGATTGGTGGATCATCTAAACTATTTAAACATTTTACTAAAAATTACAAATTCGATACTATTGAATCCTTTAGTGATACTTCATTATTCGATGGTAAAATGTATTCAAATTTGGGCTTTGAGTTTATTCATAATACTAATGTTAATTACCATTGGGTTGTCGATGGAATTAGAAGACATAGATTCTCATTTAATAAGAAGAGTTTAGTTAATAAGGGACATGATATTAATTTATCAGAGTCTGAAATAATGAAAAGTCTTGGATATTATAAAATATGGGAATGTGGTTTAAAAAAATGGATTTACAAAAAATAAAATGTGTTCGCCCACAATGCCACCTCAGCTAAAAAATTTCTCAATTTGAAAGATTTTATTAAGTATTAACTGTAATAGTAGATACTGATGAACCAGCAACATTAATGGCTGTTAGTGTAATAGAGTAAACATTACTTGCTGACGGATCTCCATTAGATGCCTCCGCAAAATTATAAGTATAACTACTACCATTTACTATCTCTTTAGTAATTTGACTATTGTTATTACTATTATAAATTCGATTACCACTATCAGCATAAATTATACTAGATTCTGACACAACTATTTGATATCTATTAGTACCTGGTAATTGATTCCAAGTAATATTTAATGGTACATTATTACCTATTTGAGTTCCGTTACTACATGTAAGACCTAACGAGGCAGTTGGTGAGATAAAAGAAACAACTCTATCATCCCATTTTGCGAATGGTTTTCCCGGATCGCCATTTGACCAAGTAACTGTTTCAACATTTGTAGATGTTGTAACTTTTCTAATAGACCAATTAAAATCTGTAGAAGCAGCATTTGTGTCGATTGAATATCCATAATATATTGATGGAGTGGCGTAGTCTTTTCTTAAATAATTTGTTAAATCCATTTTTGGTTTTATAGTTTAAATTATATATTAAAAACAATTTCTCATATTTTGATGTAAGGTTAATTTTTTACTATATAAAAGAAAAAATTAATTATGAGTTATTTAAGAGATAATGGAATTATTACTGAAAAACAATATGTTGGAAAAACATTAGATGAAGCAACAAAATACGCGGAAGAAGGCGGATTTGAAGTAAGAATAGTAGAGATTGATGGTCAATCTAAAATGCTTACTATGGATGCTAAGTCAAATAGAATTAACTTTAGACTTAATGGTGGTTTTATAACTGCAGCTTTTGGTGGATAAAAAATTAGGTGGAATTAAAACTTTTATCTATATTTGTATAAAATAAAATAAAAAAAGAAATAAAAATTTTTTAATATATAACAATAATGAGAACAATTAATACACATAAACATTTTAGTAAATCGAATAAGTGGTTTAGCAGCCAGTTCGGTGCTGAAAGTGTATTGCTCTCAAATAAGATGTAACAATTCTATATTTATATAAAGAACAATATTCAAAAGTCCGAACTTCAAAAAAGTTCGGACTTTTTTGTTTTAATAAATTTAGAAAAAAGATATTATGGTTAATGTAGCTCAATTGGTAGAGCGTTGGTTTGTGGCACCAGAGGTAGCGGGATCGTAACCCGCCATTTACCCAAAAAGCGTCATTGGTGTAATGGCTAGCATCGTTGGTTCCAACCCAACGGGTCAGGGTTCGAGTCCTTGGTGGCGCGCTAAAATTAAATAAAATGACTTCATGGGGTCACTGATTTTCAACTTTCAGAGAAAACTGAATGAATTAAAATCATTTAGAAATTTACTATAAAAAATAATATTAAACTTTTTCCGAAATCTCAATTTCACTATAGATAGTTTGCAACATTCTTTCAGAAACTAAATAAGGATCACAGTTAGATGCGGGTCTTCTATCTTCAAAATATCCTTTGCCTTCAATAATTGCTTGAGCTGGGATTCTAATAGAAGTGTCTCTTGTGCTAAATCCATAACTAAAGTCATTAATACTTGATGTCTCATGTTCACCTGTCAATCTTTGGTCATTATGTAATCCATAAATATCGATGTGTTCTTTTTGATATCTTTCTAATTTAATCATAGATTCTTTAATAATGTCTAAACCATTTTCTTCTCTCATTTCTTTATTGGAGAAATTAACGTGACATCCAGTTCCATTCCAATCACCTTTTAATGGTTTAGGATGTAAGGAAACTTTTATATTATATTTTTCAGCTACTCTTTGTAATAGGTAACGTGAAATCCACAATTGGTCAGAGCCTTCTAACGCAGTCACTGGTCCAATTTGATATTCCCATTGTCCTAAAAGAACTTCTGCATTAATTCCTGAAATATCTAAACCAATTTCCATACACATATTCATATGCTCCTCAACAATATCTCTACCAACTACATTATCTGAGCCAATTCCACAATAGTAATCGCCTTGAGGTCTAGGTATGTTTGCTAAATATCCTGAGTGTGGATCTAATGTAAATCCTAATGGAATACCTTCTCCTATTCCAAATGGAACCTCGGGTTTATGTGTAAGTGTATATTCTTGTTCCCAACCAAACCAAGGAAGATTT
>Ga0209355_1000333_pt1 | contig 28894 bp, 26 predicted proteins | sample LauGreSBDMM110SN_3_FD_187563 | JGI IMG/M metagenome (GOLD analysis project Ga0209355, IMG submission 187563) | Freshwater lake microbial communities from Lake Michigan, USA - Sp13.BD.MM110.SN (SPAdes) (version 2) | ecosystem: Environmental > Aquatic > Freshwater > Lake | place: Lake Michigan... | reverse complement strand
TAAAGGACTTGTTACATCTATGTTTCAGGACATCGGCTACCGCTAAGGTTGCCCGCATGAGTTGGGAAATTGGACCAAATATGCTGCCAGCAGCCTCGCTGGGCCGGCGATTTCTTGCCTTGGCTCTTGATTGGATTATGTGCCGATTGATCGCTGGTTTACTAACGCCAGCAGTTTTTGAGGGCAATACATTCACAACATTAATAATTTTCTATATTGAAGTTACATTTTTTACTATTGCATTTCAAGCATCAGCTGGCCAACGTTTAATGGCAATTAAGGTAGTTGGTTATCCAGAACAGCAACGCATAGGCCCAAGTAAGGTTGCACTAAGAACCTTTTTGATTTGTTTGGTATTACCTGCGGTTTTCACCAATAACCAGCGCCCACTGCATGATCACTTTACGCAAAGCATGACGGTACGAGAGATATAGCGGTTAATTACTACCTTCTTGGCATTCTGATATTTGTTGGCATTGGACCTTTAGGCATTGGCAGGTTTAAGCCACCTACCGAGCGAAGTCTGGCCCGTACCTCACGTAGTTGAACTGTATTTAATTTCTTTGGCAACTTCTTTAAATGTTTTTGCAATTTGCGAATAGATACTTGACCTTGATTATCACCAACTACAACTTCAGATACTGGAACACCAGATAAGAATCTCTCCATCTTGCGTCTTTCATCTTGCATCAAAGATTTCACACCATAACCACCTTCGCCAACTAAAATGATCCCAGCCTTGGAGGAAACGCGATGAACCATATCTTGGTCGCGATTGACATTAACCGCTGGGGTAGTAACAAAGCCTCTGCGGATTGACATCAACACACTTGCACCAGCTCCCACCTGTCCTTCAATAGATGCAAAGGCTGCGGTATTTGCAAAGCGAGTAAATAGGAAGAAGCCAGCTAAAAATGCGAGTGGCAGTGATAAGAATCCTGCATAAATAGGATGTCCCAAATTATTTCCAATTATTACCCCAAAAACTAAGATCAAAGCGAATACTAAAAGACACCAAATGATGGCAAACGGGGAATCTTTCTTAACTAATTTGTAAGCATCTTTGACAACTGCTAACTGAGATTGCTTTTTCTCCGGAACCGCACCTTTTGCTGTTGCCTCTTGTTGTTTCTTTTTTCGGCCAAACATATTTCTCCCTTATCTCAACGCTCTGGCAGCCATCGCCTGGTTGTAAAGCTTGCCTGCTCTATAGCTAGAACGTACCAATGGACCACTCATAACACCAAGAAACCCTATTTCCTGCGCCTCGTTACTCAACTCCACAAACTCATTTGGCTTAACCCAACGGCTTACTGGATGATGCTTATTTGTTGGGCGAAGATATTGGGTAATTGTAATCAGATCACAACCGGCATCGTGTAGATCTTGCAGGGCTTTAGATACCTCTTTACGAGTTTCCCCCATTCCTAAGATTAGGTTTGATTTGGTAATTAATCCAAAATCCCTTGCTTGCGTAATTACATCAAGTGATCTTTCATAGGTGAAGGCAGGTCTTATTTGTTTAAAGATTCTTGGCACTGTCTCAAGATTGTGGGCAAATACTTCAGGGCGAGCTTGAAATACCTGATTTAGTAGTTGAGCATTACCGCTGAAATCAGGTGCCAACATCTCAACCCCAACACCGGGATTAATTGCGTGGACCTGCAAAATACTCTCTGCATATAACCAGGCACCTTCATCATCTAGATCATCTCTGGCAACTCCGGTAATGGTTGCATACTTTAAATTCATAGCTTTTACAGATTGGGCAACTCTTCTTGGTTCATCCCTATCTAGAGGATCAGGCTTTCCTGTATCAATATTGCAAAAATCACATCTTCTAGTGCAGGCAGAGCCACCAATTAAAAATGTTGCTTCGCGGTCCTCCCAGCACTCAAAAATATTAGGACATGCAGCTTCCTGACAAACTGTATGCAATCCTTCTTTGGCGACTAATGAACGAAGTTTTGTGTACTCCGGTCCCATCTTGGCCCGAGTTTTAATCCACTCAGGCTTTTTCTCAATCGGAGTTTGTGCATTCCGTGCCTCTATTCGAAGCAGTTTACGACCGTTGGGATCAATACTCATTGCGCCAAATTCTCTAACACTGGGCAGATATATTTTTGAAGCACCGGCATCACCTGTTCGATAGTGATTTGCTCTCCTAATTCAGCAGAAAGTGATGTCACTTTTGCATCGGGGATTCCACATGGAATTATCTTTAAGTATGCAGAAAGATCTGGGTTAACATTTAATGCAAAGCCATGCGTACTCACACCCTTTGCCACCCTAAGGCCGATGGCAGCAATCTTTCGATCACTCTTTTCATCTCGTACCCAAACTCCGCTGCGCTCACGATATCTTTGCGCTGTAATACCAAACTCTCCACAAACTTGGATCAATACATTCTCTAGCTCTCTAACAAAACCAACCACATCAGCAGAGTTCTTCAATTTAATGATTGGGTAGCCAACAAGTTGGCCAACTCCATGCCAAGTAATTTTCCCACCACGGTCAACATCAATAACTGGTGTGTTATCTAGTGGCCGATCAGATAGAAGGGTTCTTCTTCCTGCGGTATAAACGGAAGGGTGTTGTAGTAACAACAAAGTATTTTCTATTTTTCCGGTTAGTACCTCTTCAGCAATCTGCTTTTGCATCTCCCAGGCAGATAGATAATCCACCACACCCAGCTCTTGTACTTTGACAAGTTTTTGCATTGTTATTGATGAAATCACAGGCTTAGCCTAATTGCCAGGTTAATTTTTGGCTAAAGATTGCTGATATCGCCCTGCCAGAGTGTGTTCAAAATAGCATCGCTGGTAGGTTTCCCACCTAGTCACTGGGATCGAAAGGCTGTTCTTTATCATGTCCATAAAAAGCAAATCATCAAACACTGTAATGGGTCGCAAGCCGCTATGGATCGCTGTTGTCGTAATCATCGCCTGGCTTGGTATCACCTCAATCGCCGGCCCTACATTTGGCAAGCTTTCAACGGTGCAAGAAAATGATAACGCTGCTTTTTTACCTGATAACGCCGAATCAACACTTGCCAGCAAGATAACCGTAAAGTTTTCAGATAGTTCTAATGATCAGATCCCAACTCTGTTGGTTTTCTTAGGTGATATTGATCCAAAAAATAATCCAGCCAAGATGATGCAGATTCAAAAGTATTTAGATGGTTTGGGTGCTGAAATCCTGCCAGAGTCAGGCAAACCTTTGAGTACTTACTTTGTGCCAGGTTTTCCGATTCAAGCATTTCCCTCTGAAGATGGCAAAGCCGCACTAGTAAATATTGCGCTCAGTTCAGATGTGGCGCAAGATCGTATTGAAGAAAAACCCACGCTTACATTAGTTGTTGATTTCTTGCGTGAGGATTTGAAGAAAAATTTTGAGTCCCAAGCTTTGACTACGCATGTGACTGGTTTCGGTGGAATTTTTGCAGATCTATTTGGTGCATTTGGTTCGATTGATTCAACATTACTTACAACAACATTATTGGTTGTTTCACTCATTTTGATTGTGGTTTACCGATCACCTTTGCTTTGGATCTTGCCATTATTCACAGCTGTTACTGCGTTGTCCCTTGCAGGAACAATTGTTTATTACCTGGCAAAGGCTGGCACAATCGATTTAAATGGCCAGTCGCAGGGAATTCTTTCGGTGCTGGTATTGGGTGCTGCAACTGATTACGCACTCTTGTTAATTGCTCGATATCGGGAGGAGTTACATCATCATGAGTCTCGATTTGAATCGATGCGAATTGCATTAAAGGGTGTAATTGAGCCAATCATTGCCTCAGGATCTACCGTAATCGCTGGCCTATTAGTTTTATTACTCAGTCAGTTATCTGGCAACAGAGGGCTAGGACCAGTTGGTGCAATCGGAGTCGCAGCTGCAATGATCACAGTATTAACTCTGCTACCGGCACTACTAGTGGTCTTTGGTAGATGGATTTTCTGGCCAAAGATTCCAAAATTTGATGATGTTGATGAACAGTTAAGTGGTACTTGGGCAAAGGTTGGTAAAGCTGTTGAAAAAAATCCAAAGCGAATTTGGATATCAACTGCAGTGGTATTAACAATTTTCGCCGGTTTTTCATTCACTTTAAAGGCAGATGGCTTAGCAAACACTGAATCTTTTACCTCGCGAACCGACTCGGTTATTGGATTAGAGGAGTTGGGTAAACATTTTCCAAGTGGAGAAGGTTCCCCAGTTGAAATAGTTGTCAGGCAAAATGATGTTGCTGCTGCGACCAATGCGTTAGGGGCGGTTGCAAATGTGGCATTTGTTGAGCCAGTTGTAGATGGTCAAAAAATTCCAGGTGCTCCAACTCCACCAATAAAGGTAGTTGAGGGTAAGGTCTTATTAAATGCCACTCTTAAAGTGGCACCCGATTCAGTTGAGGCACGTAACACCATTCCAACAATTCGGGAAGCATTGCATCAGATTGATAAGGAAATCTTGGTAGGAGGCGGGACAGCAGTTCAATATGACACCGATGTTGCTTCACGTGCGGATAATCGGTTAATCATTCCGATTGTGCTGCTTATTATCGGTTTAATTCTAGGTTTGTTGCTTCGCAGTATTGCAGCAGCTGCGTTGCTGCTTCTGACCGTGGTCTTATCATTTATGGCCACATTAGGAGTGTGCCAATTGGTTTTTGAGAATGTATTTGGTTTTGCTGGCGCAGATGCCTCCTTCCCGTTGTTTGCATTTATATTCTTAGTGGCATTGGGAATTGATTACAACATATTCCTGATGACAAGAGTTAGGGAAGAGGCGATGAAAATTGGTACCCGTAAAGGTGTAGTAAAGGGCTTAACTGTCACTGGTGGTGTTATTACCTCTGCTGGAATTGTTTTGGCTGCAACCTTTGCAGTTTTAGGTGTTCTGCCATTGGTATTTTTAGCAGAGCTTGGCTTTGCAGTTGCCTTTGGCGTTTTACTAGACACCATTGTTGTTAGATCACTTCTTGTACCTGCACTTGTGCATGTGATCGGGCCAAAGATTTGGTGGCCATCAAAGTTGCAACATGAAAAGGTGTAGTACCCTCTATAAATGTTGCCTCGTGTAGGTATCGCAGGGTTTGGTCTCGCTGGGCGTTACTTTCACGCACCGTTACTAGTCGGTGCGGGGTTTGAGATAGCAAGCATCCTTACAAAAAATCCAGAGCGAATAAAAAATGCTGCTACTGATTTTCCATCTGCAAAAATTGTTTCAAGTATTGATGAATTACTTGGTGGGAATCTAGATCTTCTTGTGGTGGCATCAACTAATGACTCTCACGCTACTTTGGCGATTGCAGCTTTAAAAGCAGGAGTACCAGTAGTTGTTGACAAGCCAATGGGGCGGACATTAAAAGAGACGCAGGAGATTATTGATGTATCAAAACAAACCAAAGTAGCAGTTACAACTTACTTTAATCGCAAGTGGGATAGCGATAGCTTGACTATCAAAAAACTAATCAGTCAAGGCGTACTGGGCAATATATTCAGGTTGGATTCAAGATTTGAGCGGTTTAATCCAAAGTTGAAGTCTGATTCTTGGCGCGAAAAGCAATCAGCAGCGCAAGGCGGTGGCAACTTACTTGATTTACAACCACACCTTGTTTCAACAGCATTGGATTGGTTTGGGCCTGCAAAATTAGTAACCTCATCAGTTAGATCAATTCGAGGCGCAGCAGATGATGACATTACTCTGGTACTTAAACACGATAGTGGTGTTGATTCTTATTTGTCTGCCAGTGCAATCATTGGTGGTGGTGGGCCAAGGATTAGGTTGAGTGGAGATAATGGAACCCTTTTGATCCAGGATCTAGATCCACAAGAGGCGTTGCTTAAAAGTGGTGCTAAACCAGTTAACGGTAAGTGGCAGCAGAGCACAAAAAGTAAAGCTTTTATTCATCGAGGCGATGAGGTCACTGAGTATGACAGTGTTGATGGCAATTACACCGAGTTCTACACCCAAGTAAATGGTGCATTATCAGGTGGTAAGTGGCCGGTAAGCATTGATGAAGCATTAGCGGTTGCAGCAATTATTGATCAGGCTAGAGAAGTATCCTTTAGATAAAAAATTATTGAACTAAAGCAGTAAGTGCATTTGCAACAAATGGATATTCAAATTCAAAACCATTATCCATCAATACTTTCGGCATAACCTTTTTAGAACCTAAAACCTCTGATGAAAAGCCGCCTAGCACTGCGCGCAGAGCAATTGCAGGGGCAGGAAAAAAAGCAGGCCGCTTAAGTGCATGGGCAAGTGCGGCAGTAAACTCCTTATTTGTCACTGGATTTGGCGAAGTTATGTTTACTGCGCCTTCAATCTCTGATTGCATCAGGAAAATCATTGCTCGCACTTGATCATGCAAAGTAATCCAGGACCACCATTGTTTACCTGAACCGAGTTTTCCGCCTATTCCAAATTTGAATAATGGAATCATTCGTCCTAACGCACCACCAGTTGGATCTAGCACCAAGCCAGTACGAAGTTTTATAGTTCTTACACTTGGTGCCAGATTGGCCACCAATTCCCATTCGCGACAAACTATAGATAAGAAATCATCTCCTCCGCGGTCAACCTCGGTTACTTCTCGATTTCCAGTCTCACCGTAATAGCCGATCGCACTTGCTGAAATAAAAACCTCTGGCTGCAGTTGTTCACAGGCATTGGCAATAGTGGTTGTGCTCAATAACCGGGAGTTAAGAATCTGTGATCTATATGAAGCAGTCCAACGCTTGTCACCAACGCCAGCACCCGCTAAATGAAATACTGCATCTACACCCTCTAGAGATTTAAGATCTATTTCACCTTTTTTGGGATCCCAACTAACTTCATCAGCAGCACGTGGTGGTCTTCTAACTAGTTTTAGTACTTTATAACCATCACTTTGAAGTTGCGCAACTAGTGCTGCGCCAATTAACCCAGATGAGCCGGTGACAGCTACTTTTTTAATGCGAGGCAATTTACAAACCTAGATCAGATTCGAAGCGGCCTTCTTCTAATCTTTCTTTTAAGGTGACTAAAAAGCGAGCAGCATCTGCGCCATCAACAACTCGGTGATCATAAGAAAGTGCTAGATAAACCATGGAGCGTATGGCCATAGTTTCACCACCATCAGCACCCTTTACTACCATTGGTCGTTTCACAACTGCGCCAAGACCAAGTATTGCTACCTGTGGTTGATTAATAATTGGTGTATCAAATAAAGCACCTCTGGAACCAGTATTTGTTAGGGTGAATGTGCCACCACCTAACTCATCTGGAGTTATCTTGTTCTCTCTGGTGCGGGCGGCAACATCTGAAATTTTTCTAGCAATTCCACCCATATTTAAATCACCAGCATCTTTTACAACTGGAACCAATAATCCACGCTCAGTATCTACCGCTACTCCTAGATGCTCAGCCGCGTGATAAGTTATTTGTTCACCCTCAACGGAGGAGTTTAAAACAGGGTGTTGTTTCAGCGCTTCACATATTGCAACTGCAAAAAATGGTAAAAATGTTAACTTCACACCCTCACGTGCTTCAAAGGATGCTTTAGCTGCATTACGAAGGCGATCTATTTTGGTGACATCAACCTCGACAACTGTAGTTAATTGTGCAGAGATCTTTAATGATTCAACCATTCGATCCGCAATTACTTTGCGTAGTCTTGACATGGTAACTGTGGTTCCCCGCAAAGGTGAAGCAGAAACTGAAGTGTTAGCCGCTGGTTTGCTACCAGACATTGCTACCGCAGTTGGGGTTGCAGCAGCTCTTGGTACTGCTGCCAAAATATCTTCTTTGCGAATTCGCCCACCAACACCAGTCCCATTAATAGTTGCAAGATTAACGCCTGCTTCAGATGCGAGTTTTCTAACAATCGGTGTTACATAAGCATCATCTGCTCTAGTTGCACTTGCTGTTGCAGTGATTGGTTTTGTCGCAACTGGAGCGGGTGTGAAAGATTGAGTTTGTACAGGTGGAGGAGGTGGAGGAGGTGGAGGAGGTGCTTGCACAACAACTGCTGGTGCAGGCGGTGGTGGAGGAGGTGGTGGAGGAGGTGGTGTTGCCGGCGCCGCAGCCGCAGGTGCGGCAGCTTTAGCCACTGCTCCTGATTCTTGGATAACTGCAAGTTGTGTGCCAACGGCAACAGTTGAATCAACTTGAACAATTATTTTTTGTAGCACACCTGCTACTGGTGATGGAATTTCAGTATCTACTTTGTCAGTTGAAACCTCAAGTAATGGCTCATCAACTGCAATCTGATCGCCCTCTTTTTTAAGCCAGCGGGTGACAGTTCCTTCGGTTACTGATTCACCAAGTGCTGGCATGGTTACTGAAAATGACATTTAAATAAATCTCCTAACCATGTGCATGAAGTGGCTTACCCGCCAGGGCTAAGTGTGCCTCACCCATCGCCTCAGACAAGGTTGGGTGAGCATGGATGTTTTGGGCCACATCAGCGGCATCAGCCTCCCAGTTGAAAATCAACTGTGCCTCTGCAAGAAGTTCACCCACTCTGGAGCCGACCATATGTATTCCCAAAATTGGTCCATTCTTCTTAGCAACTAACTTTACTGATCCTGCAGTCTTTAAAATATTTGCCTTGCCATTTCCAGCCAAATCATAATTTAACTCCACCACATCATGGCCAGCAGCTTTTGCGGCTGCGGTTGTAATACCAACTGAGGCTACCTCAGGTTCGGAGTAGGTAACACGGGGAACTCCATCATAATTTATCGCCCTAGGGTTAAGCCCTGCTATCTCCTCAGCAACCATAATTCCCTCGGCAAAACCAACATGAGCAAGTTGTAAGGTCGGGATCAAATCACCCACCGCCCAAATACCAACCACGTTGGTGCGACACTTGTTATCTACCACTACATGGCCACGATCTAATTTAATTCCAGCCTCTTCATATCCCAGGCCAGCAGATACTGGGCCACGGCCGACTGCAACTAACAAAATTTCAGCAGAAAACTCCTTGCCATCTTCTAGCGTAATTTTTACCTCTTTTTTCTTTAGCTCTGCTGATTTAAATTTCACACCTAACTCAAAGTTTATTCCGCGCTTACGGAAAGCGCGTTCTAGTAATTTACTAGAGGATTCATCCTCTAGTGCGACTAGATGTGGCAGGCCTTCAATTATTGTCACCTCAGAGCCAAATGATTTCCAGACTGAAGCAAACTCACAGCCAATTACACCGCCACCTAAGACAATTACTGATTTTGGGACATAATCAAGTTTTATTGCCTGCTCACTGGTCATTACTTGCTTACCATCGATTTCAAGGCCAGGAAGAGTTTTTGGATAGGAGCCAGTTGCCAAAATAATATTTTTACCGGTGTATTTTTCACCATTGACTTCGACAGTGTTCTTTGAAATCAACTTGCCAGCACCCTGTACATAAGTAATATTTCTAGATTTAACTAATCCTTCTAAACCTTTATGTAATTTTGAAACTACTCCGTCTTTATAAGAGTTGACCGCATTCATATCCATAGAATGAAAATCTGCTTTCACACCAAAATCACCAGCATGACGAGTGCTATCTGCTATCTCACCAGCATGTAGTAGAGCTTTGGTGGGGATGCATCCTTTATGAAGACAGGTGCCACCAAGTTTGTCTTTTTCAATTAAAACTACTTTTTGACCTAATTGGGATGCTCTTAACGCTGCGGCGTAACCACCACTGCCGCCACCGAGAATTACTAGATCAAAATCGGCCATGAGGTAATCCTGCCACGAAATTAGGGGTTGCTAGAACTGAGTGATTTATCGCCACTTTCAGTGTGATGAAGTCAACTCAGCAAGGCAAATCAATGAGCGCAATGCAACTCCAGTGCCTCCAACAGGTGTGTATCCAAAAGCAGTTTTTTCATTGTATGCCGGAAAAGCAATATCTAAATGCAACCAAGGTGTTTTGGGATCTATGAACTCTTTTAAGAATAATCCAGCAACTAACATGCCACCCATACGATCGCCAATATTTGCAAGATCTGCAATTGGAGAATCAAGAGATGCTCGCAGCTCCTCTGGCAAAGGCATTGGCCAAAATGCTTCACCAGAAATTTCAGTGGCTCTTAAAAATTGATTACTAAACTCCTCATTATTTGTCATGACTGCAGAGGTTCTACTACCAAGTGCAACACCTTGGGCGCCAGTTAAAGTGGCAACATCGATAATTCCATCTAAGCCGCCAGCTTTTTTGCCAACTTCAGCTGCTCTAACCAAAGCGTCGGCCAATACCAGTCTTCCTTCGGCATCTGGATTTAAAACCTCAACACTCTTGCCACCATAAATATTTATCACGTCACTTGGTCTAGTCGCAGTCTCACTCACCATATTCTCTGCAAGTGGTGCCCAGCCATCTATGGCAATTGGCAGTTTTAATTGTGCGATTGCAAAGACTGCAGCGATTACTGCAGCAGCACCTGACATATCAGATTTCATCGCTTCCATACCGGCGGCAGGTTTTAATGCCAACCCACCAGTGTCAAAGGTAATTCCCTTACCAACAAAGGCGTATCGCTTTTTTGCTTTGCTTGGTGAGTAGGTAACATGCAAAAGCCGTGGTGGATTGGCAGAGCCTTGGCCCACACCAATAATTCCGCCATAGCCACCCTTTTTTAACGCTGCTTCATTTAATATCTCTGCCTTTACGCCATATTTACTCGCAAGCTTTTTCATTCGTTGGGAGAAAGAGTCTGGGGTCAAGTGACTTGGTGGGGTGTTAATCAGATCTCGAACTAAGAAAGTTTGTTCAGCAATGATCTCTGCCCGCTTTGCTGCCGTTTTTGCTTGCGCAGTATCAGAGAACTTTGAAAGGATATTTACTAACTCAAGTGGGGTTTTTTGTTCACTCTTGCTGCTACCTAGAAATTCTGTAAAAGTATAGGCACCAAGTGCTGCGCCCTCTGCTATCGCTGAAAGCTCAACAACTGATTTATGGGGTAATGCAAAGGTGGCAGATTTGTTTCCTGCTAATGCTCTGGCAGCAGCACCCGCTGCTCGGCGCAAGGTTTCAAGTGAAAAATTAGAATCACCTTTCCCAAGTCCAGTAAATACGATCAATTTATTACTTTTACTTGGTAATTTAATTACTTCATCGGCCTTACCAGTTGCTCCCATCGCAACCAGGGTTGCTAGCAAAGTGGTGGTATCAATTTGATTGTGGCTCGATAAGATCTGAAGCCGCTTACTTACACTCACTAGTCCAACGACTAATAAATCATTATCTGCTTTGGTGGTTAGCTTAACCTTGACCATTTCACTCCTGTAATTAAGGGCATCTAAACTTTGCTGCTGATTATGGGGTAAGCCTAAGGGATACTTTTAAAAGTGGATAATTACAACAAATATCAGCCTTCCAGCATCTTTAATCAGGGGAGTGTAGGTTTGGCCAATGAACAATTCACCATTAGCAGCAAGACATACGCAGGCATCTGCAAAAATGTCAGATTTTGGTGGCTGGCTGATGCCAATCGAGTACCCAGCAACTGGGGTAATTGAAGAGTATCTAGCGGTTCGAAATAAGGTTGGATTATTTGATGTATCTCACCTTGGAAAGATTTCAGTGATAGGTGCAGGCGCAGTTGATTTTTTAAATCAAATGGTGAGTAATGATTTAGCAAAAATTCAATCTGGCCAAGCTCAGTACACACTGCTTTGTAATGAGGATGGTGGAGTGGTAGATGATCTGATTGTTTATCGAAAATCAGATACCGATCTTTTCTTGATTCCTAACGCGTCAAATACCAGCTCAGTCTTTGAGATTCTAAAGGCGCAGGCACCTGCTGCGATTGAGGTGAAGAATTTACATCAACAGTACGGGGTAATTGCGCTACAAGGACCAAGCTCGGTAGCGGCATTAAAAGAGATTGGTATTGAGAGCAATATGGATTACATGCAATTTGTGAATACTTCAATTGATGATTGCCCAGTTATTTTATGTAGAACTGGCTACACCGGAGAGTTAGGCTTTGAGATCATCCCATCTTGGCAGGATGCGCAAAAGGTTTGGGATAAATTGATTGCAGTTGTTGAAAAGCTCGATGGTTGTGCATGTGGGCTGGGTGCAAGAGATGTGCTGCGCACTGAGATGGGATATCCACTGCATGGACATGAGCTTTCATTACAGATTTCACCAGTTGAAGCGGGTGCAAGTTGGGCGGTGGGATGGAAGAAGGAGTCGTTTAGGGGCAAGAAAGTTCTAACTGAGCAAAAAGAAAACGGAAGCAAATTGAAATTAAAGGCGATCTTGGCGAAGGATCGCGGCATCCCGCGTAAAGCGATGCAGGTAAAGGATCAATCTGGAAAGGTAATTGGAGTAGTTACAAGTGGAACCTTCTCGCCCTCACTTAAGAAGGGAATTGGCCTGGCGTTAATTAACTCCGAGGTCAGTAAGGGCGATCAGGTGGTAATTGATATTCGTGGCGCAGATTCACCTTTTGAGGTGGTCTCACTACCGTTTGTGGAATCTAAGGTTCGTTAATTAAACCTTAGTAATGTCCACCCCAGTATCGCCAGGCATAAGCTGCAATTTCAGTTCCCACGAAAAGAATTGAAAAATGAAGTGCAACGCCAAGGAATTTGGAAAGCAACGATTTAACTTTTGAGGTAGTACTTACCTCAACAATAATCGGTGCGTTCGCAACTGAATTAGTGAACATAAATTCCCCTACTCTGGAAACTTAACATTACCATTATCTGTAAAGACAAAGGCAAGTGAATCACCAGGCTTTAATGCCAGGTCTGCAACGCCAACTTGAGCCCACGCCCACTTCGCATTTAAATCAGCTGGATTTGGTACTGGCTGTTTGCGTTTTTCCAGCATTGCCCAGTAGGCAAACTCAGCTGGCATATCCTTACAAGTTTCAATGTAATCCTCATGGCCCTTGATGCCGATTGGCTCATTTGGCTTAGGTAAATTATTAATTCGACAAACGACGGCATTGCCGTATTTATCTGTGCCATCTAGTTTGAAATTAGCACTGTTCATTAACTCCAGCGCATTAACTTCACCATCTGCAGATAGGCATTTCTCATATGGGCTACCTTGTGGATCTAAAACACCATAATCAATAAGTACTGTTACGCAATTTTTGTTTGATTGCGATGAGTAGAAAGAGATACCCCCAATTATCAGGGCTGCTACCAGTGTTGCTGGGAGAAACTTCTTCCCATTTTTAGCGATATTACTTAACATGTGTTGCCTCTCAAGTAGAGAGTTTCACGTAAGCGAAAAAACTCATCTAGATGAGATTTCCCGCCCCGCAATCCTCGACGGGTGGTTAATAAATCAAATGTGTTGGGTACTCCGACTTGAAATACTTCATTTCTCACGGTTGCGGGACAGCGTCGGAATTACACCGACTTCCCCCAGTCACACTTTTTAAACTTCAATATTAAGTTGTTGGCGAAGTGTGCTGGAATTGGTGGGAGCGTGCAACTCACCACGCCAATTGCCGAAGTTGCAGCGAGCAGTTAGGGTTGGCAAATGGAGTACAGACGCCTTGGCAGTACCGGAATGTATGTGTCAGAGATTACTTATGGAAATTGGATAACCCATGGTTCCCAAGTTGAGGCCGAAGCTGCTAATAAATGTGTCAGGGCTGCGCTAGAGCTAGGTATTACTACTTTAGATACTGCCGATGTTTATGCTGGTACTAGGGCAGAGAGCGTATTAGGAAAAGCATTAAAAGGTGTGAAGCGTGAGTCATATGAGTTATTTACCAAGGTTTATTGGCCAACTGGCACTGGAAAGAATGATCGTGGACTTTCCCGAAAACATATTATGGAGTCTTGTAACGCATCCCTTAAGCGATTAAAAACTGATTATGTTGATCTTTATCAAGCTCATCGCTTTGATTTTGAAACTCCACTTGAGGAGACTTTAGGCGCATTTGATGATCTGATTCGAAGTGGAAAGGTTTTATACATTGGCTTCTCAGAGTGGAATGCCGAGCAAATTGCTCAAGCCTTAAAAATTCAGGATGAAAAGGGGTACTACCGATTTATCTCAAGCCAGCCGCAGTATTCAATGCTTTGGCGAGTAATTGAATCCCAGGTTGTGCCACTTTCTGAAAAAGAGGGAATTGGTCAGATTGTTTGGTCACCGATTGCGCAAGGAGTTTTGACTGGAAAGTATTTACCGGGTGAGAAATCTCCAAGTGGCTCACGTGCTACCGATAAAAAAGGTGGCGCAAATATGATCAAAGGCATGATGACGGAGCCGATTTTAGTTGCAGTGCAAAAATTAATTCCAATTGCTGCCAAAGTAGATTTAACTCCAGCACAACTGGCAATTGCCTGGGTGCTTCAAAATCCAAATGTTTCAAGTGCAATTATTGGCGCTACTAAGCCATCTCAGATTAAAGAGAATGTAAAGGCTTCAGGAGTAAAATTAGATCAATCCATAATGGCTGAGATCGATACCGCACTCTCCGGTGTGGTTATTACCGATCCGAGCAAGACAGTGAGCCCAAAACCCAGGGCGTAGTACAAAGCTTTTTTACTTCTTCTTTTTCTCCACCGAAACCTGTGGCGCTGGCGCTCTTAACCTGCGCAGTTGAGTTGCCCGCATCCAGCCATACATTCCTGCACCTCTAGTTGGCTCACTTGGGAACTGCTCTTTAACCATCTTTTTAATTCTTTTAGAAAGTAAGAAGCCATCTAAGGTAATGAAAATCATGGATGAGTACATAATGGCAACTGCGGCTAATTGGACAGCTGGAATTGGAATAATTGTCAGCATTAAAACAAAGAGGATGATTATTAAGAAATACTCTGTAACGGATTTTCGCTCATCAATATAATTTCGAATAAACCGTTTAGCTGGGCCACGATCCCTTGGCGGAAGGGCGCTCTCTTCACCGCGCATATATGCAGCCCTTGACTGCACTCTGCGCAATTTTGTCTGTTCTTTTAGCATCCGCTTTGACTCTTTACTAGCACCCGGTGAAAGAGGTGAAAAATTTAACTTAGCCTGCGCCTCTTTGCGTTTGGGGGTGGGCTTATTTTTTTTCTCACTCATGAGATTAAGGTAGGGCTAACATTTGGTCTAATGCAACTTTTGCATACTTTGCAACCTCAGGCTTCACCTTTATCTGATTCACTAGTTGTCCACCCACCAACGATTCCATTGCCCAAACTAGGTGCGGCAGGTCGATCCGATTCATGGTGGAGCAGTAGCAGAGGGTTTTATCTAGGAAAACTACCTGCTTATCAGGATTCTCAATGGCAAGGCGTTGCACCAGATTTAGTTCCGTGCCCACCGCCCACTTTGACCCAGCAGCAGATTCTTTGACGGTTTTAATAATCATCTCAGTACTTCCAACCACATCAGCATTTGAAACCACATCATGTTGGCACTCAGGATGGACTAACACTTTAACTCCAGCAATCTTCTCCCGCACCTGCTTGATATTCTCTAGTGAGAATCTGCCATGAACTGAGCAGTGCCCTCGCCACAAGATAACTTTGGCATTCTTAATTTGATCATCGGTTAATCCACCATTTGGTTTCCATGGGTTGTATAAAACACAATCTGAAAGTTTTAAACCAAGTGATAATACAGCCGTATTTCGTCCAAGATGTTGGTCGGGCAAAAATAGAACTTTCTCACCCTTTTCAAATGCCCACTTCATTGCTCTGGCTGCATTAGATGATGTACAAACTGCTCCGTTATTTTTACCAGTAAAGGCCTTGATTGCCGCTGAGGAGTTCATATAGGTAATTGGAATTGTTTTTCCTGCTACGCCAATTTTATTTAATACCTGCCAACAATCCGCCACCTGAGAGGCGGTTGCCATGTCTGCCATCGAACAACCTGCTGCCAGATCGGGCAAGATAACTTTTTGATTATCAGTGGTTAATATGTCCGCACTCTCTGCCATAAAGTGCACACCACAGAAAAATATAAACTCTGCTTGCTTGTTGTCTGCAGCTGCCTGAGCTAATTTAAATGAATCACCACGGATATCAGCAAAGGCAATTACCTCTTCTCGCTGATAATGATGCCCCAGCACCATCGCCTTGCTGCCTAAGGCCTTCTTTGCTGCAATCGCCCTTTCAACTAATGACTTATCACTGGCAGCAGGAAGTTGGCCCTCACAGGAGACGCCCCGCTCACTATTTGGATCAGCAGCAGCGCCCAACAGCATTAATTCGGTTATTCCCACAATGGTAAGTGTAAACGCTCACAGGTTTTGGTGGCGAAATTTTCTGCCAGAGCGAGTAATCTATGAGCCTAGATCAAGTATTGGAGATAGGTGAGTATGAGCACAGAGACAACAACACCAACAACAATTGCTACTGGCATTGGATTAACTGATGTGGCTGCAGAGAAGGTTTCATCTTTACTAAAGCAAGAGGGCAGAGATGATCTAAGTCTTCGAGTTGCGGTGCAACCTGGTGGTTGTTCTGGACTTCGCTACCAACTTTACTTTGATGATCGCAGCTTGGATGGGGATACTGTTGTTGAGTTTGGTGCTGCCAAGGTGAAGGTTGTAACTGACAAGATGAGCACGCCTTATTTAATGGGTGCCAAAATTGATTTTGTGGACACTATCGAGAAGCAAGGCTTTACTATCGATAATCCAAACGCTGAGGGCTCTTGTGCCTGTGGCGATTCATTTAACTAAAGTTTAAATCTCTGATGAAGGTGGCGGTCGCCGGTTCAGTCGGTGGCGACCACATAATGAGTTTTGGTGGCAAGTTCACCGATTCACTAGTTGCTGGCTCACTTTCAAAAGTTTCACTCTCGTTTTTAGTAGATACCCTGCAGATAAGACGTGGTGGGTGTGGTGCCAATATTTCATTTGGAATGGGAGCGCTAGGACTTAATCCGATTTTAATTGCCGCAGTTGGTAAAGATTGGGTTGAATACCAAGATTGGCTTAATCGACACGGGGTTGATACCTCCCACGTTTTAGTCTCGCAAACCCTGCACACCGCAACCTTTATGGTGACAACTGATACTGAGTTAAATCAGATCGCATCTTTTTTTCCGGGAGCAATGAGTGAGGCAAGAAATATCCAGTTAGCACCAATTATTTCAAAGACTGGAAAATTTGATCTTCTAGTAATTTCACCAGATGATCCACAAGCGATGATGGCTTACTCCCAGATGGCTAGAGATCTAAAGATTCCTGTGGCAGCAGATCCGTCACAACAATTAGCTCGAATGGATGGCAAAGAGATTGCACAATTAATAGATGGTGCAAAGTACTTATTCTTAAATGAGTATGAGTTGGCACTTGCGATTCAAAAGACTGGTTGGACTGATCGGCAATTATTTGATCGCGTGCAGGTGCGGGTAGTTACGCTGGGTTCAAAGGGTGCACAAATTGAAGAGCATGGCAAAGAGAGCATTTATGTTGGCGTTCCAAAAGAAAAAGTGAAGCTAGATCCAACTGGTGTGGGCGATAATTTTCGTTCCGGCTTTATTGCTGGCCTTGCTTGGGGCTTAGGTCATGAAAGGTGTGGACAATTAGGTTCCATGCTTGCGACCTACTGCATTGAAACCACCGGCACGCAGGAGTATCACTTCACTAAGGATGAGTTTTTAAGCAGATTTGAAGTTGCCTATGGCAAGGTGGCAGCAGATGAGGTTAAGCCCCATTTAAATGTCAGATTAGTTGGCTAATTTTTACGAAGGCTTGTAACAGTACTTTTTAATGCTTGGCAAAAATCCTTTACCATCTTCTCGGTTATATCCTTATGAATAGTTAATCGAATATTTCCAGCAACTGGTCTGCCCATAGCAGCCAATACATGACTCGGTTGCATATCTGCTGATTTACAGGCTGAGCCCGAGTCCACTGCAAAACCTAACTCCTCAAGTGCTAGCAGCGCTCGATCTGCCTCAATACCTTTAACGCTAAATGAAATAAATTTGGCTAGACCATCTGCAGTAGATGCGATATCAACTTCGGTAATTTCACTTTTGATAAATGCGATTATCTCCTGCTTTAATTTTGATCGGATATCACCCTCTTTTAGATAGTTTTCAAGTGCAACTGAACTAGCCAGTGCCAGCGGAATTGAAAATGTGCCTGGCGTACGAGATAAATCATTGTGGGGCAGGGGATTGCGCCATTTCTCAGCAGATCTAATCACCAACACCCCAAAGCCAGCTGGTCCTTGCCAGCTGGAACTATCAAATAATGCAGTTTGATAATCAAACTGGGGTAAATGATCAACGCCGCTTGCAGTGCAATCTGCAAAAGTAAGTGCTTGGTTTTTTAATACTTTTTGTAGGTTTCCACTCTCGCCATTGGCAACCTGCCAGCAGATCACATCATTTGTATCGCAAGTAAAATCTGTAATTTCACCATCTCCATTTACTGACAAGCAGGTGGTGGATCTGCCTAAGTTTTGTTCATTTGCTGCAACTGCATAAACTTTTTGCCGATCTATTTTTGAATAATATAATTTGCTTTCAGGTTTTAGTAAACCTGCAATTCCCAACTGAAAACCAAGATCAACCTCACCTAGAAACTCAATCTCATCAGGGCGAACATTTAATGCATTGGCAAATGTTTGCCTAACCTGCTGCAGCAAAATGGCAGTTTGCCGTGAAGAGTTGTTTAACTTGTTTGGATCTGCCCAGCCTTTAGTAAAAAACTCAGATAACAGGGGTATTGCAGCAGGATGCAGCACTCTTTCCTGCTGAAAATCTGCTGTGATGCGAACCACCAATTACCCCTAACCTTCACCGTGCGACATAGCAATGGCAGAAGGTTATCCTTATCCCCATGCGTTCGCTCACTAATAAATCCACGCTTTTACCGCTTGCATTACTCCCATTATTAACAGCTTGCTCGAAAGCAGATGTTTCCGGCCTTGGCTTTGAAGAAGGTGTAACTAGTGTCAATGATGCTTCTTTGTCACTCTGGCAAGGAGCATGGATAGCAGCTGCGGTGGTTGGTGGTTTTACATTGATTTTAATTTTATGGCCAGTTTTCTTTCATCGCAAGAAAGATGAAAGTTTTCCAAAGCAAACTCAATACAACATCCCAGTAGAGGTTGCATACACTGTAATTCCATTTGTTATTGTGGCAGTTCTTTTTTACTTTACCGTACAACGCGAATCTAAGATTGTAAAAATTACCCCAGATGCACAGATCTCACACTTTATTGATGTGGTTGGATTCCAATGGTCATGGCAATTTAAGTATCGTGAGGCAGGTGATTACAAGAGTGCAACCGTTACTGGCACTCCAGCCCAGCCACCTACCTTGTATTTGCCGCAGGGACAAAAGGTCCGATTTACTTTGGATGCCAATGATGTAGTCCACGGTTTTTGGGTCCCTGCATTCATGATCCAGATGCAGAATCTGCCGGGTGTGACCAACAAACTAGAGTTCACGGCAAATAAGCTTGGGACCTACCCAGGTCGTTGCAATATATTATGTGGAAGGAATCACTCACAGATGTTGTTTTCTGTGAAGGTGGTGACGCTGGCAGAGTATGAGAAGTATCTGCAAGATTTAGTAGCCGAAGAGAAAGCGGGCCTCGCATGACAACCTATGCGCAACGTCCAGCAATCTCAGCTTCACCTGCCGCTCCACTGCCAACATCAAAGGGGCGTCTGCTGGTCAAGTGGCTCACCTCAACTGATCACAAAACTATTGGGTATCTCTATTTAATAACGTCATTTACTTGGTTCTTAATCGCTGGCTTAATGGCATTGCTCCTTCGAGGAGAGTTAGCGCGCCCGGGTATGCAATTTTTAAGCAATGAGCAGTACAACCAGATATTTACCATGCATGGCACCATCATGCTTTTGATGTTTGCAACACCACTATTTGTTGGCTTTGCTAATGTAATTATGCCATTGCAAATTGGTGCAGCAGATGTGGCATTTCCAAGATTGAATATGCTTTCATATTGGTTGTATTTATTTGGTGGCACCATGGCATTCATTGGATTTATTACCCCAGGGGGTGCGGCTTCATTTGGTTGGACTGCTTACGCACCACTTTCTAGTTCGCAGTACTCACCAGGAATTGGCGCAGATCTTTGGTTGGTTGGACTTGCCATTGGAGGTCTGGGAACAATCCTTGGCGGAGTTAACTTTGTAACCACGATATTAACTATGCGAGCACCTGGAATGACGATGTTTAGAATGTCTATTTTTTCTTGGAATGTGCTTCTCACTTCAATCTTGGTTTTGATTGCTTTCCCACCACTAGCAGCAGCTTTCTTAGCACTTGAATCAGACCGTTTATTTGGCTCACACATCTTTGATCCGGCTAACGGCGGAGCGATGTTATGGCAACATTTATTCTGGTTCTTCGGCCACCCTGAGGTTTATATTTTGGCGCTGCCATTTTTTGGTATCGCAACTGAGATCCTCCCAGTTTTTAGTCGTAAACCTATTTTTGGTTATAAAGGATTAATTGCAGCAACCATTGCAATTGCAGCCTTATCTGTGGCGGTTTGGGCGCACCATATGTATGCAAGTGGGCAGGTGCTGTTGCCCTTCTTCTCATTTATGACATTTTTGATTGGCGTGCCAACTGGAGTGAAGTTCTTTAACTGGATCGGCACAATGTGGCGAGGATCAGTTACTTTTGAAACACCAATGCTTTTTGTACTGGGCTTTTTAATAACCTTTTTATTCGGCGGCCTAACTGGAATTATTTTAGCCAGCCCACCACTTGATTTTGCAGTATCTGCCTCCTACTTTGTAGTGGCGCACTTTCACTATGTTTTATTTGGCACTGTGGTGTTTGCAATGTTTGCTGGCTTCTACTTCTGGTGGCCAAAGATGACTGGTCGAATGTTGGATGAGACCTTAGGCAAGATTCACTTCTGGACATTATTCTTTGGTTTCCACACAACTTTCTTAATTCAGCATTGGCTGGGAATTAAAGGATTCCCACGTAGATACGCAGATTACCTAGCATCTGATGGATTCACTTTTATGAATATGGTTTCAACAGTTGGCTCAGGCTTGTTGGCACTTTCAATGATTCCTTTTTTCTTAAATATGTGGCAATCACGAAATAGCCCAAAGGTGATGAGTGATGATCCTTGGGGATATGGCTCATCCTTAGAGTGGGCAACCTCTTGTCCACCACCTCGACATAATTTCACTTCGATGCCAAGAATTCGCAGTGAGCGTCCAGCTTTTGATTTGCATTACCCGCATATGGCGGAAAAAGCAGATCATTAATGAAAACTAGCTGGATTTTATTTGTCGGGCTATCAGTTTTTTATGTAATTTTGGCAGTAATTTATTGGCAAGTGGGTGGGGAACCAGTAGGAATTACTGCGATTTCGTTAAGTGCAGGACTTGCATTAATTGTTGGCTTCTATCTTTGGTTTACCAGTCGCAGATTAGGAAATTTATTACCAGAGGATAATCAACAAGGTGAAATAGCAGATTCAGCAGGTGAGATGGGATTTTTTTCACCCCACTCATGGTGGCCACTACCAGTTGCACTATCGGCTTGCGCCGTCGGTGTCGGCTTAATTATCGGTTGGTGGTTGGTTCTGATTGCCGTAGGTAGTTTGGTGATTTCGATTCTCGGTTTAGTTTTAGAGTATGAACGGCCCTCTAACACCGCCCATTAATAATGAAAGAAAGAGCGCAAATACTAGATACTGGTGTCCCACTTTTCTTTAAGGCACAACTAGAGATCAATGCACCGGCCCAGAAAATTTTCGATTTTATATCCTGTCCAGCAAACCATCAGCTAATGGATGGTTCAGGAATGGTTAGAGGAAGTATCAGGGGAGGACCTCGGCTTTATCTTGGCGCCAAATTTGGCATGAAGATGAAGATTGGAATTGCTTATATTATTCAAAATCAAGTTGTTGAATTTCAAGAAAATAAGGTGATTGCTTGGCGACATGTTTTACACAACGTTTGGCGGTATGAGTTAACTGAGGTGGATGCCAATACAACCCTTGTGACTGAGAGTTGGGATGGCCGCCAAGCGCGTTCTAAGTGGTGGGTTTCTGACTCCGGAGATTGGGTACCAACTGCGATGGCTAAGACTTTGGTTAAATTAAAGGGATTGATGCAAGCATGAGTAAACCAATAGCAACTGACCCAGGGATCGATGAGTTAGCGTCATCAGCTGTTAAAAGTGCCAGAGCGCTAATTAATGAATCGACACCTAATCTAAAAAGGTATGACAAAGCCAGTCGGAAAAGATTCACCAGATTATTTAAAGATCCTAAAGCTATTTCAGTTACAGTGGCATTAACTGATGAGGTTATGCGCATTACTTCTGCCAAGGATTCAGTTCGAATTTTACGAAAAGCTGCAAAGGATGCCTCAATTGCCGGGTTTGGATTGTTTAATACTTTTGGGCTAAAACTAATTGCCGTAATTTCCAAGGTGCTGCCTAAACCAGTTTTATTCGCCGTCCACACTCAGGTTAAGCTTTTGTCGAAGGGGATTATTTTGCCTGCTGAGAGTAAGCAACTTGCTCGGCAAATAAAAAAGCGAGCCAAAATGGGAATCAGATTAAATATAAATGTTTTGGGTGAAGCAGTCCTCGGTGATTATGAGGCAAGTGAGAGATTTGATCGGGTGATGCAGATGATGGCGCGATCTGAGGTTGATTATGTTTCAGTGAAATTATCCTCTGTTGCTAGCCAGATTATTGCTCTAGATCGGATTGGAACCTTAGAGCGAGTGAGTGAAAAACTGCGCCAGATTTATCGCCAATCAATTGCTACTGGCACATTTGTTAATTTGGATATGGAGGAGTTTCGAGATCTTCGGCTAACTGTTGATGCTTTTAAATTAGTTTTAAGTGAGGGTGAGTTTAAGAATCTATATGCAGGGTTAGTTTTACAAGCCTATCTACCAGAATCACATGAGGTATTTGCCGAGTTAGTTGATTGGTCAATTAATCGAAATATACAATCTGGGGGGGTAATAAAGATTCGATTGGTAAAAGGTGCAAACCTTGCAATGGAAAAGGCTGAGGCTGAATTACATGGTTGGGTAGCAGCTCCTTATCAATCAAAAGCAGATGTTGATGCTAGTTACTCACGGCTACTCGACACTGCCCTTCGCCCAGAAAATGCCAAGGCGGTCAGAATTGGCGTTGCTAGCCATAATCTGTTTCATATTGCCTTCGCACTTGAGATAGCTAAAAAACGAAAAGTAATGGAGCAGTTAGATCTTGAGATGCTTGAGGGAATGGCAAATCCTGAGGCACTAGCCATTGCCAAACGTTCGATGCGAATTCTGCTTTACGCACCAGTCACTCGCGGTGATGATTTCGCTTCAGCTGTGGCTTATCTAGTACGAAGATTGGATGAAAATACCGCTGTTGAAAACTACCTGCGTTCATCTTTTGAAATTGGCTCTAATCCAGAAAAGTTTGCAGAGCAATCTGCCAGATTTTTAGCCAGTGCATCCGGCCGCCATGTGATCTCAACTAAGAGCCTTCGACATAAAAATCACCAATTCGAAATTGAGCAAAGTTTTGAGAATGCTCCTAATGGTGATATCACTAAATTAGATTTCCTAAACAAGCTTGATAAAGAGGTGGGAGCAGTTTTGAAGCGGGCAGTTGAGGAGATTCCAATTGTTATCGATGGTAAGGAGATTTATGATCGGGAACAAATTGAAGGCATTGACCCCAGTGATAATGCCAAGGTTTGGTATAAATACTGCGTTGCTCGATCAACCGATATTAATTCAGCAGTAAAGGTTGCAAAGAAATCTGTACAGGATTGGGATCAGCTTGGTGCCATGAAGCGAGCCCATATCCTTAAAAAATTCGCTCAGATTGCACATGCCCAACAAGAAGAAACTATTGCAATAATGTCCCGTGACGCTGGTAAGACAGTTTCAGAGGCTGACCCTGAGGTTTCAGAGGCTATTGATTTTGCTAATTACTATGCACTTTCAGCCATTTCATTAGATTTAGAGCGCGAATCATCACCGGTTGGTGTGGTGGTAGTTGTACCGCCTTGGAACTTTCCTTATGCAATTCCAACTGGCGGAATTTGCGCGGCATTAGCTGCCGGAAATGCAGTGATTTTTAAATCAGCACCGGAAACTGTGGCCACCTCCTGGCACTTAGTAAACCAATTGTGGAAAGCTGGCGTGCCTAAAAACGTCCTGCAATTTGTATCAACCCAAGACAATGAGGTTGGTCAATCATTAATTGCGAATGATGGGGTTAATTCGGTTATTTTAACTGGCGGATATAGCACAGCTTTATTATTTTCTTCTTGGAAAAATGAGTTGAATTTACTTGCTGAAACTAGCGGGAAAAATGCCATGGTTTTAACTGCTTGTTGTGATATCGATGTTGCAGTTAAAGATCTGGTGCAATCAGCCTTTGGGCATGCTGGTCAAAAATGTTCAGCGGCGTCATTGGCAATCATAGATAAGAATATCTATGAGAATCCAAACTTTATTAAGCAATTAACCGATGCAGTTAAATCTTTAAAAGTTGGCCCTGGTTATGATTATTCAACTACGGTTGGTCCAATCATAAAAAACGCTGAAGCTGGATTGCAGCGAGCATTTACCCAATTAGATGATGGGGAGGAGTGGTTACTAAAACCAGAAAAATTAGACCAATCTGGTCTTCTTTGGTCACCTGGTATCAAAACTGGTGTTAAACCTGGCTCTTGGTCACATCTAAATGAATGGTTTGGTCCAGTACTTGCGATAATGGTTTCACCAAATCTGCAAACCTCTATAAAGTGGCAAAATTCCACCGATTTTGGATTAACAGCTGGAATTCAATCCTTAGATCCTGTTGAGTGTGAATACTGGATTGAAAATGTCGAGGCAGGAAATCTCTACGTGAATCGTGGTGTTACTGGTGCGATTGTTAATCGTCAGCCATTTGGTGGCTGGAAGAGGAGTTGCGTAGGTGCAACTGCTAAAGCCGGCGGTGCAAATTATGTTGCGACCCTTCGCAACTGGAATCAGATGAAGCATTTTCTGCCGATGAAGGAGGCGGCAAATAAGTGGCTTAAATCAACAGGTGGGATGGCAATTGATCACACTGGTCTTAGTGTTGAACAAAATATCCAAAGATATCGCCAGTATAAAAAAGGTTTCTTGATACGCATTGAAAGTGGCACTAGTAAGGACGAATTAGATTTTCTCAGTTGGCTTAAGAATGATTTAGGTGTAATTACAGGATTAAGTAGTGATTCCTTAATTCCGCGATTAGCTAATTTAGTTGTGGAGAGTGCTGAAGAGTTTGCCCAACATGCCATAGAGTTTGATCGAGTAAGGTGGCTATCAGCTGAAGTTCCACCAGTTTATGAGCTTATGAAAAATGGCCTCTCATGTGATCGTAGGCCAATTACCTTAAGAGGAGAGATAGAAATTGCTCGTTGGTTCCTTGAACAGAGTGTTTCTATCACACAACATAGGTATGGCAATACTAATGCTGGACCAAAGCCAGTTTGTACTGGGCTTCAACTGCAATAATTATTACTTAGTATCGAAATAAAGTAAGTGGTTTGAAGCTTTATACCGAGCAGTGTGGTTTAGTGGTGGCCACTCTCAAGCTCTTTAAGCTCAGTAGCGGTTGGTTTTGCAATATTTTCTGCATTCGCTTTGCTTAATTTTGCTTGAATCTTGGCTCGAATACCTTTCGGATTTAATACGCCTTGCTTATCCTCCATCACCAATGCAATCGCTTGCGGCTGCACATGTTGTGTGAGGGTGAACTTCTTGGCAGCAGATAACTCCTCATGAACCTCAATAAACTCACCATGCGGCAACATAACCAGTCGGCCAGTTTCCTTGCCGTGCAGCACTAACTCTCTATCACGGCGTTGCAGTGATAGACAGATACGTTTTGTAATCACAAATGCCAGTGGAGGTAGAACAATTACGCCAATCCGTGTAAACCACATGATTTGGTTAATCGTTAAATCAAAGTGGGTAGCAATAATGTCATTTCCGCCATTAATCAATGTAACCAACATAAATGTCAGTGACATCACGCCAAGTGCGGTTCGATTAGGAACATTCCTTGGACGATCAAGTAAATGGTGTTCACTCTTATCACCACTCATCCAGCTTTCAATAAATGGGTAGAGCGCCATACCGGTGAAGATAATTCCTGGAATAATTAAACCAGGAATCAAAATATTCCATGAAATAGGGTGACCAAATATGAAGGTTTCAATTGGCGGCGCCATTCGAACCAAGCCATCTAGCCAACCCATATACCAATCAGGTTGTGAGCCAGCTGAAATCTGTGCCGGGGTGTAAGGTCCATATAACCAAACCGGATTAATTGATGCAACCGCACCAAGGAGAGCAGTAATTCCAAAAACGATAAAGAAGAAGCCACCAGCTTTTGCCATGTAAACCGGCATTAAAGGATATCCAACAACATTTTTTTCAGTTCTACCAGGACCTGGGTATTGAGTATGTTTCTGATACCAAACTAACATTAAGTGAGCTGTAATTAGAGCTAAGAAAATTCCAGGTAGTAAGAGCACATGCACTATATAAATGCGCGGCATAAATATTTCACCTGGGAAAGCGCCACCAAAGGCAAAGAATGAGAGGTATGTACCCACTACTGGAATTGATTGGATGATCGCATGTGCAATTCTGATGCCAGTTCCAGATAACAAATCATCAGGTAGTGAGTAGCCGAGGAATCCTTCAACAATTCCCAGGGTTAATAACCCAATTCCAAGAATCCAGTTGAACTCACGAGGCTTTCTAAACGCACCAGTAAAGAAAACTCTCATCAAGTGGGCCACAATCGCGGCGAGAAAAATAAGGGCAGCCCAGTGGTGAATTTGGCGCATTAACAGGCCGCCTCGAACATCAAATGAGATGTGAAGCGTGGATGCATAGGCAGCGCTCATCTCAACATCTTTTAATGGTTGATAACTACCTTCATACACAACATGTCTCATTGAGGGGTCAAACCAAAAAGTTAAGAAAGTTCCTGAAAGCAATAAGATCACAAATGAGTAGAGTGCAATTTCACCTAACATGAATGACCAGTGATCTGGGAAAACTTTTTGCAAACTCTTCTTCATCCAAGCGGCAGCACCAGTTCGCTCATCAACGTAGTTAGCTACATTTCCGGCAACTCGCTCGCGTGCGGTCATGATTTTCTCTCCCAGAAGCTAGGCCCAACTGCTTCCGTAAATGGTTGTTTTGCAATTAGGTATCCGTCAGCGTCGACGGTTATGGCTAATTGTGGCAGAGGTCGGGCTGATGGTCCAAAGATAACCTTTGCGGCGCGGGTCACATCAAAGGTTGATTGATGGCATGGGCAAAGTAAATGTTTAGTTGTTTGTTCATAAAGTGCTACCGCACATCCCATGTGGGAGCAGATTTTTGAGAAAGCGATAATGCCTTCATGGGTCCAAGATAAGCGTTCGGCAGTTAGCTGAAATTCAACCGGACGCAGTCGGATTAATAAGACTGCATCCTTGGCTATATCTTCTAAGGTCCGTTTTTTACCCGGTGCAAGCTCTGGTAATACTTGGGCAACGCCACCAACCTCTAGATCACTTGCTTTGATTGCTCTTTCACCGGGATCTGTTACCAATTTAGTTCCAGTTTTCCAATTAGTTTCATTAAGTGAATTACCCGGGAGGGGTCCTAAATCTCTCAGCATTACCACCGCAGGAATACCAGCCAAGCCAAGAGCTGCAAAGAGTGATCGCTTTATTAATGGCCTTCTTCCCAATCCTGCCTCTTCGGCGCCAATCTTTACCGCCTTAACAAACTCTCCTCTATCTTCCTCTTCAGAGCGCAATGTATGACGATAAGCAATCACCTCTTGATCTGGCATTAATGTCTTTGCCCAATGAACTGCACCAAAGCCAATGAATAGCAAACCAAATGCAACACCAAGTCCAATTCCCAATTGTTGGGCGTTGGTATTACCCATCACTGGTATAAAAACAAATAAATCCTCTTTGATAAAAAAGAATGAATACATAAACAATAAAGTCCCAGCGGCTGAAAGTGAGAATAAAACTGCTACCTGACGCTCTGCTCGCTTTGCCGCAATCGGATCGATATCTGCTTTGCGATGAACATGCTCGGGTAATCCAGGATCTGCTAGTGGCTCTAACTCTTTAGACATCTGCTACCTTGCCTTTGCTGTGAGCCAGACTGCGATACCAATTAATAGACCAAGGCCAAGGGTCCATACAAGTAATCCTTCAGTCACAGGTCCAACTCGGCCAAGTGAAGCCCCACCTAAAGCCGGCTCTGCCTCAGCAGATTTGATCCATTTAATAATTGAAAGTTTTTCTTCTGGGGTAATGATCTTGTCATTAAATACTGGCATTGCTTGTGGTCCAGTGATTAGCGCTTCATATATGTGCCTAGCTTCAACACCCATAACAGTTGGTGCATACTTTCCTCGAGTTAATGCACCACCTTGACCTGCAAAGTTATGACACATAGCGCAGTTATTTCTAAATAACTCACCACCTTCGGCAGTATTGCCATCTCTTTCCCATTCAATCTCTTCATTTGTGTAAGCACGAGGTCCATGCGCAAGTGAAGCAACATAGGCAGCAAGAGCTGCAACCTCTTCTTCATTGTAAACCGGTGCTTTGCGCATTGCTTGCTGACTCATATCCTGCATCGGCATCCGACCAGTTGCCACTACAAAATCAACTGACGCTGCTCCAACACCAATTAAAGCTGGCGCAATTGCTGCACCCTCAGCATTTAAGCCATGACATGAGGAGCATCCTTTTAAGAAGATCTCCTTTCCCTCTTCAATCAAAGTAGATCTAGCAGATGCCGCTGCTGCGCTTTGGTTTGGAGCTGCAGTTGCAGCAGAGAATGTAAAGCCAAGTGCTGAGAGGGCAACTAATAGCAGCACAGGGGTAGCAAACTTATGCCGGCGATACTTGGATATAAATTTCATGATTATTTAATTAGATAGATCGCAGAAAATAGTGC
>Ga0209355_1000332_pt1 | contig 29072 bp, 21 predicted proteins | sample LauGreSBDMM110SN_3_FD_187563 | JGI IMG/M metagenome (GOLD analysis project Ga0209355, IMG submission 187563) | Freshwater lake microbial communities from Lake Michigan, USA - Sp13.BD.MM110.SN (SPAdes) (version 2) | ecosystem: Environmental > Aquatic > Freshwater > Lake | place: Lake Michigan... | reverse complement strand
TCGGTGTCTGAAATCGAACTGGCCGCGACGTCGGGATTTTTGAACCGCAACCGCTGGGTGTTTGACTCTGCCTCCGATCGCCGTCCCATGTTGGTGGTGTGTCCGACCCGTGTGCTCAATGAGCAACTCAACTCCGATGTCTTCACCCGTCAACGCTTCCCCGTCAGTTTCATGCTGGCGCCGCCGATTTTGGAGTCGCAATCTGCCCGCGACTTGTTCGAGCGCGGATACCTGATGGACGCGAAAGACATGGGTGGCGAATCTTTCCGTGAATTTGGTCAAGCGATTTGCGCTGCCCGTGAAATCCGCATGGCGCAATCGAGCCAGCCGCGCAAGCCCGCCCCAGTGAAACTGACCGAACAAGACGCCAGCCGTGCGCGTGTGCCCTTGGTGCCCACCAAGCCCAGTGTGCTGGAAACCATTCCGAATGCTTCGCAGTACTCGGTGCTGGGTCGTTATCGCCAACGCAAGACGGCTGAAGCCGACGAAGCCATCGTCAATTCCCGTTCCCTGTCGCAATTGGGTATTCCCGAATTTCTCAAACGTTTGGCACGCGGCACCGCGGCCAAACTCTGAAGCCAAAAACCCCAGGCACGCAGACCATGGCTGAAGAAAAATTTCTCGCTTTCAAAGGTTTGAAGCAGTACGACCCGGGCATGGGTTGGGCGCAGGTGCACAACTTCGACCATGAGCCTATTGACCCGCCACAGCCTGCCCCAATCGAGCAAGCGTCTAGCGAAGTCTTGCAAGACCCCTTGCTGGGCGAGCTTTTTGAGCAACTCAACCGTCCCGCGCAAGATGATTTGGCGCAAAACTGGAAAGTCATCGCCGGCAGCGTGAGTTTGCTCAGCCAGCGCATGAACCAGCAACGCGAGTTGCGCAAGCGTTTGTCCACGATTGATGTGGAGCTCGATGCGCTGCGCAACACGATTTTGAAAGACTTGCAAGAAATCCAACGCTCGGCGGACCAACAACTGTCATTGGCTCGCTTACGCGCTGAGGTATCCTCTTTGGCACAGGCCAGATTGGCTTCCCGTTTGCGCAATTCGCCCCCCTGAGGCCAAAACCACGGGTGGCGTCCCAGGAGACATCCACCCATGCTTGATCTTTCAGCAGTTTTGCAACGCCTTCAGTCTGCTCGCGTCGCCTTTCCGGTTCGCTACACCACTTTTTTCATCAGCTTAGGCGGCTTTTGTCTGTTCCTATTGGTCTGGCTCGCTGGCGGGCAACTGAATGGATGGTTGCTGTTGTTTGCCCTGCTCAGCGCCATAGGTGTGCACGATTTGCTGCAATCCCACCATGCCGTTTTACGCAACTACCCTATCTTGGGTCACTTTCGGTTTTTGCTGGAGTTCATTCGGCCTGAAATTCGCCAATATTTCATCGAAAGCGAAAACGAGGCTGCGCCTTTTTCTCGCGCTCAACGCTCTTTGGTTTACTCACGCGCCAAAGGCCAGTCCGACAAGCGACCTTTTGGCACACAACTCAATGTGTCGGACCAAGGCTTTGAATGGCTGACCCACTCGATGGCACCCACACACATTGCCAGTGCCGACTTTCGGGTGCAAGTCGGCGGCAAAGACTGCAGCCAAACCTATGCCTTGAGCTTGTTCAATGTCTCGGCCATGAGCTTTGGTGCCTTGAGTGCCAATGCCATCATGGCCTTGAACCAAGGCGCACACATGGGCGGCTTCGCCCATGACACGGGCGAGGGTTCGATCTCACGCTACCACCGCATGCATGGCGGCGACTTGATTTGGGAAATTGGCTCGGGTTACTTCGGTTGCCGCGACGAGCAAGGCCGTTTTGACCCCGAGGGCTTTGCCCGCCAAGCCAGCCAGGCGCAGGTCAAAATGATTGAAATCAAGCTCAGCCAAGGCGCCAAACCGGGGCATGGTGGCGTGCTGCCAGCGGCCAAAATGACGCCCGAAATTGCCGAGGCGCGCGGTGTGAGTTGCGACCATGACTGCGTCTCGCCCGCCTCGCACAGCGCTTTTTCTTCGCCCACCGAGTTGCTGGCTTTTGTGCAGCAACTGCGCACCTTAAGCGGCGGCAAACCCACAGGTTTTAAGCTCTGCGTCGGTCACCCTTGGGAATGGTTCGCGATTGTCAAAGCCATGCTCGAGACTGGCATCACACCTGATTTCATCGTGGTCGATGGTGCAGAAGGCGGCACGGGGGCCGCTCCCTTGGAGTTTTCCGACCATATGGGTATGCCCATGCTGGAGGGCTTGCACTTGGTGCACAACACTTTGCGCGGGGTGAACCTGCGCTCTGAAATTCGACTGGGTGCGAGCGGCAAAATCATCAGCAGCTTTGACATGGTGAGGGTCTTGGCCTTGGGTGCCGACTGGTGCAACAGTGCCAGAGGGTTTATGTTTGCCTTGGGTTGCATACAAGCGCAAACCTGCCACACCGGCAACTGCCCCACGGGCGTCACCACCCAAGACCCGCAACGGCAAATGGCCTTGGTGGTGCCCAGCAAAGCGCAGCGGGTGAAAAACTTTCACCACCAGACCTTGGTGTCTTTGAAAGAGTTGCTGCAAGCCGCAGGTTTACAAACACCCCAACAACTGCAGTCCAAGCACATCACGCGCCGCCTCAGCGCACACCAAACCTGTTCGCTACAAGATGTGTACCCCAGCCTGGCACAGGGGCGTTTATTGCAAGAAAGCAGCGCAGAGCTGCCCGCGCCGTTTAAAGAATTTTGGCCCTTGGCCAGCGCCCAGCATTTCCAGCTTGAGGCACCCAGCGCACAAGCAACAGCTTAGTTATCGGTATTGGCGCGGGGGAAGACGACACGGTCTTCTTTGGGTTGTGCGCGTGGAGGAATCGCCGGCGCTTGCGAGGCAGCAGCAGCCCTTTCGGCAGCTGCTCTGGTTTCAATCGCTTTGGCACGGGCTTCGGCCGCTTTGGCGTCCGCCTTGGCTTTGGCTTCGGCTGCTTTGGCGTCTTCAGCGGCCTTGGCATCAGCCGCTGCCTTGGCCTGCGCTTTGGCTTCTGCTGCCCGGGCTTCAGCCAACTTGGCTTGCGCGGCCTTTAGCTCTGCGGCCTTGGTTTGTGAGGGTTTAGCCTCTGGTGCAGGGGCCAAGCTCAACGGGGGATTACGCGCAGCAGCAATGGCTGCTTTATCAGCTGCTTTTTCGGCCGCTTTTTCACGCTCGTAAGCGGCTTTGGTCGCCACTTGGTTGGCCGACAAAGCGGTTTCCAAATCTTTTTTCAGCTTTTGAATTTCGGCAATCACCACTTGGTTGTTTTGCACTGGCGCGGTAGCGGGGGCAGCAGCTTTGGCCGACAAAGCCTGCATTTTGGCTTCTACCGCTTGTATGCTTTTTTGCAAATTCTGCAATTTCGCATCTAAACTTTTCTCGCTTTGACCATTGACCTGACCGGCAATTTGCTCAGGCATCTTGGTGAACAGCTTGTTCAAGTCTTCCATCTTGGTTTCAAACTTGCCATCGAGTTTGACTTGCCGCTCTTCCATGCCGGTGAGTTTTTCGGTGGTGTCACCCAAGCCTCTGGTGGCGTCACCAAAGGCCGTGATGGTGGCGTCGAGTTCAACCACGCGCTTGCCCACGGCCAAAGACAGGGTATCGAGTTGACGAATGTTTTGTTGCAAGCGGGTAGAAATAGCAAAAAAAGTGCCCACCGCAATCAGTAAAAAACTCAGCAAGCCAATCAACATCACCCGCGAATGCAGAACATTGCGCTTGCCCATGTCGTCGACTCGGATCATCACATTGCGCATTTCTTCGCTGATATTGGCAGCCACTTCGGCAGAGCGGGTGGAAACCTCAGCCGAACTCAGCACCACGCCGGTGAGGTCTTCGAGTTGGCGCGAAACTTCGCTGCCATCTAAGGCTTTCGATTGCAAATTGTCGATACCTGCAGCCAGCCCATCCTGCGCAGCAGCAGACGGCTCGGCCAAAAACGCGCCAGCTTCGCCCGTATTTGCGTTTTCCTGATCTTGCGCCATGGCTACAGTCCTTATCGGTATTTTCGGGTCGTTAAATGATCGAGCCGGTCGTTGATTTCAAGGATTTGTCCCTGCAAATGCTCAATCCTTGGCTTGATCTGCTCATCCCAAGTATCGGATTGGGTTAGCCCAACTTGAGACAAATGGGCTAAATGGGGCTGTGAAGCCTTAATGGATGACAGGTCGCCGGGGGTCAAAGAGGCATTGCTGACAACCAGGGCCAAGCTCGCCGTTGCCGTTGCCGCTTCCGTTGCCGCTGGGCCTGGGGTCTGGGGTGGGGCTGGGCCTTCGGCCGAACCTAAAGTCGCTTGGGCGGTTTTTTGGGCCTGTTGTGCGGCCAATTCGGGGTCTTGTAATTCGCCTGTTCCGGCGGCCGCCAAACTGGCGGGGTCGGAAAGACCGTAGCTGCTTTGAGGCTCGACAAAATCTGCGTCCAGCGGCTCAGGCTCGGGCATGGGTTCTGTTGGGGGCTCGGGCTCATCGGGGAATTCGTCGGTGCTAGCAGCAGATGGAATGACCGTCTCAGGCGAGGCGCTGCTGCGCTCGAACACATGCTCGGCACTGAAAGCTTTGGCCACGTGTTTTTCATTCACCACGGGCAAAGGTTTATCGTTAAAAATGTCTTCACTGCTCATACATCATTCTCCGCAGTAGAAGTCGACCGCTGAGCGGACAACTTGAAAAGTCCTTACTGACATCAGTCCTGGAACTGGGCTTTCAAAGATTTCGAGGTCCGCAACCAAGCCTTGGCCATGCCAGGGTTTTGCCGGATTTGGGTCTCCGCCATCGCTTTGTCAGCATAAGGGCCGGTCAAGACAATGTAAAAAGATTTAGCCCCTTTACGCTGACTGAACAAGACTTGGGCGGATTTAAACAAACTGGAGTTGGCTTGAAATGACTTGGCCTCGGCCAAGCTGTCAAAAGCGCCATGTTGCAAGACCCAAGTATTGGCGTCTAATTTGGCAACCCAACTGACATCATCAGCTTCGGGGGGCAAAACAGGCTCCACCGCTACAGGTGCCACCGCTACAGGTGCCACCGCTACAGGCGCTACAGGCGCTGCGGGGGCAACCACCGCCGGCACAGGGCTGGACGCCACGCTTGAACTGAGCACTTCTTCTTTTTCACTCACCACGATGTCGGAAGAATTTGCTGGCGGTGTGTTGCTAGAAGACATGGAAACCGAGGCGGCTGGCACTGAAGAGGGTGTGGGCTTGGTCTGCGCTTGCGGTTTTTTGCCCTCTATATAGTCTTGCAAGGAGGCGGCCTCTTGAACAATGATGTCTTGGTATAAAAACCCAAATGTCGCCAAACTGCCTAAAAGTGCCACCAGCAACACCGCGGCAATTTTCGTGCTGCGCCTGGAAGTTGCTGCGTTATCAGCCCATTCTTTGGCCAGTTCCTCACCACTGAGGCTGCTTCCCATGGGCACTTCTTCGCCCATCATCGGCTCCATCGGTTCCATCGGCTCCATCGGCTCCATCGGGTCGTCCATCTCCGAAGAGACTCTTGGCGGCGGCTCTAAGGGCGGCAAAGGCGCTGGCGGCAGGGTGAATTTTTTGTCTAGGCTGGGCATGGGAGGTGCGGCACGCGTACTTGTGGCTGCCGCCTCATCTCGGGTTTCTATGCGTTGCAGCTTGGGTGGGGTGGGGTTTTCCGACTCCAACACCCATTGCAACAGGTTTTTACCAAAGGTGGCCAGCTTTTTCTCGTAGGCGGCTTGGTTGTTCACCAGCAAAATCAAATTGATGTTGCTGGCGGGAAAGCCATTCACCAAACGCGCCAGCAACTGCAACTCAAACTCCTGTATGGCTTGGGTGTCGGGGAAGATCATGAAGCGCTTGGGGGCGGCTTTGTTGCCCTTGTCTACCGCTTGGTCAACCGTGAGTTCGGAGAGTATTTCGTTAAAGCGGTCGACCAGTTTTTCCGAGTCGGCCGAGGTCCACAACTCCACATGCTGCTCGCCCTGCTCTTTGAGATGCTGAAAGATGCGCCTGCCGTAATAGGTGAGCGCCACCTCGTCGTCGCCCAGAATGGCTAAATTCAACCGCCCTTCTCTTAAGGACTTGAGCAAAATCTCAAACCGCAGTTTGTCTGCCGGACTTTGGTAAAAATCACTCATGGTCGATTTGTTTTCTGGGGCTCATCATTGAAAGAGAAAACCATTTTCGTCATAACGCATATTGTCAGGTATTCGCAAAGTGGGCTTGATGACGCCCTCACCCGCGGCATAAGACTGGTTCAGGCTAAAAACATAGGCAATCACTTGGGCCACCGCATGGTAGAGCGCCTCATGGATGGGTTCATCCAGCTTGGTGGTGAAGTACAAGGCTCTGGCCAACTCGGGGGCCTCGAAGATATACACCCCCTCCTCCTTGGCCAATTCGCGAATGCGCTTGGCCAATTCATCCGTGCCCTTGGCGATCAAAGTAGGCGCACCATCGGAGTTGGGGTCATAACTTAAGGCGACCGCAAAATGTTGCGGGTTGGTAATGACCACATCGGCATCCTTGACCTTGGCCATCATGCGGCTGTTGGCCATCTCTCGCTGACGCCGGCGAATGGTGGCCTTGACCTCGGGGCGACCTTCAGAGTTCTTCATCTCATCTTTGACCTCTTGGCGGGTCATCTTGAGTTTTTTATTCACTTGGTACTGCTGCAAGGGGACGTCAAGCAAGGCAATCAACACCAAGCCCATGCTCATCCAAAAACACGCATCCAAAATCATGCTGCCCGCATGCTTGACGGCTGTTCCCAAATCTAGGCGGTTGAGCGTCACCAAATCTTCAATGTTGTTAGAGACCGAAATCCACAAAATTAAACCGATGAGGCCAAACTTCAAAATCGACTTGACCAACTCAATCAAGGCTTTGACACCAAACATCCGGCTGAATCCCGACAGGGGATTGAGCTTGCTGAATTTGGGGGCCAGCATGCCCAAAGAAAATACCAAGCCGCCGCTCAGCACAGTCGACAAAGCGGCCACCACCGCCAACAAAATCATCACAGGCAATATCAAGCTGTAGCCATCCAGCACCGATTGAAAAAAGATGGCGGGCAGCAACTCGGCTTTGTCCATCACCTTGCGGTCAAACTGCAGCTGCGTTGTAAACAAAGCGCCTAAGCGGCTGAACATATAACCACCCGCCAAGCTGAAAAACAGGGTGGCCGTGACCAAAAGCGCAGCGGTCGACAATTCCACCGAGCGGGCAATTTGCCCTTCTTCACGCGCCTTTTTCAGTCGCTGCGCGGTGGGTTCTTCATTGCGTTCTGAGGAGTCGTCAGCCATGCTGTCAACCTCCCGTCAAAAGGCTGCGCATCTGGCTAAAGGTTTGCACCCACAGCCAAGTGATGCGTTGGATCACGCTGGGAATAGACAACCACAGCACCACAAAACCCGCAATCAGCAAAGCCGGCAAGCCTACCGAGAAAATATTCAAACTGGGTGCTGCGCGGGTGATGAAGCCCACACCGATATTGACAAACAACAAGGTGATGACCACTGGCAAAGAAATCAGAAGGGCGGCGATAAACATCAGCGCACCCCAAGCGGTGACCTTGCCCAACAAGTCTTGTGTCAACAAGTTCTTGCCAATCGGGAACAAGGTGAATGACTCAAGCAGCAAACCAAAAACAATCAAGTGCCCGCCAATGGACAAAAACACCAAGGTGCCAAGAATGGTGAAAAACTGTGAGATGACGGGAACATTACCAAACGAGGGGTCAATCATATTGGCCATAGACAACCCCATGGAACCCGACACCGCTTGACCCGCAACCACCATGCTGGCGCTGGCGAGTTGCATGATCAAGGCCATGACCAAGCCCACAAACAACTGGTTCACAATTTCTTTGAGGCCTTCAGCCGTGGCGGGGTCAATGCGCGGGATGTCCAAGTGCAAAGATAAAAACACAGCAAGCACAACAGAGATAGACAAGCGTATGCGCAGGCTGACGGCGCGAATCGAAAAGATAGAAGCAAAAGCCAAAAAAGCTGAGATGCGCAGCATGGGCCAGACCAAGGCATAAAACTTGTCCAGCAAATTGAGCATCTCGATATTCATCAGCGCTTAGCCAAACAAACCAGGTATGCGACCGTACAAAATTTTGGTGTAGTCGACCAAGCTGTTGATCATCCAACCGCCAAAAACAGCGGCCGTTAAGCCAATCGCCACCAACTTAGGGATGAAACTCAAAGTTTGCTCGTTGATAGAGGTGGCTGCTTGAAAAATACCGATGATCAAACCCACCACCAAGCCCGCCAACAACATGGGCGCAGAAATCAGTATCGTCATCCATAAAGCTTGTCGCCCTAAATCGATCACCGTGGCTGTGTCCATTGCTGCCTCACTTGTAAATAAAACTTGCCGCCAGTGAACCCATCACCAAGGTCCACCCATCCACCAACACAAACAACATCAACTTAAATGGCATAGAGATGATCATGGGTGAGAGCATCATCATGCCCATGGACATCAACACGCTGGCCACAATCAAATCTATCACCACAAACGGGATGTAAATCATGAAGCCGATCATGAAAGCGCTTTTAAGCTCCGAGGTCATGAAGGCGGGCACCAAGGTGGTGAAAGGCACATCGGCAGCGCTGGCAAGTTCTTTTTTCTGGCCAATTTGCATGAACATGGCAATATCGTCTTCACGGGTTTGCAGCATCATGAAATTGCGCACCGGCACCTCGGCCACCGCCAAGGCTTTGTCAAAGGCCAAAGCGCCATTCATATAAGGCGCCACCGCATTGGTGTACACCTCGTCAAACACCGGCGACATGATGAACAGGGTTAAGAACAATGCCAATCCCACCAACACCGTGTTGGGCGGCGTTTGCCCTGTGCCCAGCGCTTGGCGCAAGATAGACAAGACGATGATGATGCGCACAAACGAGGTCATCATCAACAACAAAGACGGCAATACGGTGAGCACCGTCATCAAGCCAAGCAGTTGCAGCGTCATGCTGTACTGCTGACCGGCTTTGCCGCTGTTGACCGTCACCAAGGGCAAGCCTTGGGCCAAAGCCAGATCGGGCAGAACCAAGACCAGCAGCATCAGTGCAAAGCACCACCAAGCATGTTTAGTGCGCATCGGAAACACCTTGATCAAAGGGAGGGGAAGAATCTGCAGGCCAAGCGTGCAGTTTTTGAATCTCGTTGGGGCTGACCGACAACAGCATTCTTTGCGAGTCGACCTGTACCAGTAAAAGTTTGTGCCGCAAGCCCATGGGATAGGCCTCTAAAATTTGAATTCGGCGTTTACCAACAGGGAGAAGAAAGCCCTTGTTGCGACGCGACAGCCACCAAAGGACTGCCGCCAACAGCAACAAGACGAATGTCATACTGAGAGAATACTGAACCCAGTCTTGGTTTGGCATGGTGGCCTATTATCTACTCTAGAAGCTTCAATTCATGAAAAATCTAACCCACTTCCACAAATTCATTGTCTGCCTGAGCCCGTCGGACTTGACACTTTGCGCCCCACACAACCGTGGTCAACATGCTCAAGGCGGTGTGTGAACACTAAAGTCACAGCCCATTTGCCTTGGGCCAGTTGGATTCGGGATCTGGTCCATGCCGGTGGTACCGGCGGCATCCATTGGCATGTGCATGCGCTGCGTTCCTTGAACCGCTGGCTCACCACGCGAGAGCAGATTGCCCAATTTTTGGCGGGCATCAAGCCCACGCAAAGCCATTTGTTGCTGATAGGCCCTAGCGCGGGATGGATGTTGCCCACCCCATGGCTGACTCGCTTCAAGCAAATCGATGTGTATGACATCGACCCCTTGGTACCGCTGTTGTTTGGTTTGCGCCATGGCAAAGTGTTGCGCAGCCAAGGTGTTGCAGTGCGCTTTCATCGCCAAGACGCGGTGGCGGGTTTGCCCAAAATACTGCGTGAGCAGCCTCAGGCCTGTGTGTGGTTTGACAATCTGCTGGGACAGGTCAAAGTGCGATTGGGCGACGAAGAAATTGCACAGCGCCAGTTGGCTCACCTCAAACGCTTGTTGCAAGGCCGCGCTTGGGGCAGTTTGCATGATGTGTATTCGGGGCCTGTTGACACAGCCATGGCTATGCCCGCTATGCAAACCCATGCTTTTCGCCGTTTAGATGAAGCCGATGAAGACATGGCGCAAGTGGAAATGAATGGCCAGCAACAGCTCTTGAGTACCGCCTCGCAAAGCCTGCTAACCCAAATCAATGCCCAAGGTATTTGGCTAGACCATGCCACTGCCACGGTGTTTGCGCCGCATACGCAAACTACGCTCATGCCCTGGGCTTTCAAGCCCAACTACTGGCACTGGCTGGAAGCGGGCTGGGTTAAGCCTTGAGGTTAAAGAGGGTCAGGCCCAAAGAGTCCATCTCTTTTTGATCGCGCTTGCGTTCCCAGGTTTTCACGGTTTGCGCATCTTTTTCTTGCATGGTTTCCATTTTCATGCGCTGATGGGTAGCTTGCAATAAAGCCAATTTGATACCTTCTAGATCTACTGACGCTTTGTCAACGTCTGCTTGTATTCGGCTAACCAAATCTTGCAAGTGCAATACAAATTGACGTTGGTTGGTAGCGTCGGCCATGCTGTGTAGCAAAGCTTGGGCATCTATCGCACGTTGTTTGTAATCATTCAGCAGAGCGTCCATACGCTGATGACTTTCTTGTAAATCCCGTATTTTTTTTTGGGCATCGGCATAGGCGCGCAGCAAAAGCTCCTCGGAATCCTTGGCTTTTTTGGTCAACACCGACCAGCAGCTGCGTACTTGCATAGTGTTTTCTTTCTTTACTGGCTCAGCAACGCACGTAACTGGGCACGGGTGGCATCATAATCTTCGCTGATGTGCATGTCTTGGCGCAAAAAATTCACAATTCGGTCGTTAAGGCGAATGGCTTCATCCAACTCGGGGTTGGAGCCGTTTTCATACGCACCGACTTGAATCAAGTCGACGTTTTGCTGGTACAAAGACCACAGACGACGCAGTTTATTGGATAACTTCAAATCTTCACTGCTGAGCAAGGTTTGCATCAAACGCGATATAGAACCTGTCAAATCGATGGCGGGGTAATGCGCCGAGTCGGCCAATTTGCGCGACAACATCACTTGACCGTCTAAAGAAGCGCGGGCAATATCGACAATCGGGTCGGCCGCGTCATCACCTTCGGCCAGCACGGTGTAGATGGCGGTGATGGAGCCGTGACCATGACGGCCAACGCCGCCGCGCTCAATCAAATTGGGCAACAAACCAAACACCGAGGGCGGATAACCTTTGGCGGTGGGTGGCTCGCCAATGGCCAAGCCAATCTCGCGCTGTGCATGGGCCACACGCGTCAAGCTGTCGCACAGCATCAGCACGTCTTTGCCTTGGTCGCGGAAATATTCTGCGATGACATGGGTTAAGTGGGTGGCTTTCAAGCGCAACACCGGCGACACATTGGCCGGTGCGGCAACCACGACCGACTTGGCCAAACCTTCTTCGCCCAAAGACTCTTGAATAAAGGCTTGCACCTCGCGACCGCGCTCGCCAATCAAACCAATGACCACAATATCTGCTTTGGTGAAACGTGTGAGCATGCCCAGCAACACACTTTTGCCTACGCCAGAGCCGGCAATCAAGCCCAGCCGTTGGCCGCGTCCTAAAGTGAGAATGCCATTGATGGCTTTGACGCCCACATCCAAAATTTTGTTGATCGGGCCGCGCTCCATCGGGTTAATGGGTCGACCCAAGAGGCTGAGCAGGTCTTTGCACACAGGTGCCGGTTTGCCGTCTAAAGGTTGGCAGCGACCATCTATCACACGGCCCAAGAGTTCGGGGCCTAAGCTGACCAAAGACGAATTGCTGAGCACGCGCACCATGTCGCCTGGGCCCACGCCTGCAGGCTCGGTGAAAGGCATTAAAAATAAAACCTTGTCGTTGAAACCCACCACCTCGGCTTCCACACGGTGGCCGTGTCGCCCCACCACTTCGCAGCAAGCGCCCAAAGGGGCCATCACGCCACGCGCTTCCAAAGTCATGCCCACCAAACGCACCAAAGTACCGCTGCGTTGCGGCTGTGGGGTGCGCAGACCTGACAAGCTTTGGTCTACTTCGGCGGCGAAATCAATCATGTGGGCGACTTAAATTTGAATCATGGAGCGAATGGTATTGGCCACACGGTTTTGTTCTTGCTCGGCCACAAAACGCACCACCATGAGTTTGTCTTCGTAGCTGTTGCCCGCTAACAGCTCGGCAGGAATAGCCGGCTTTTTCTTTTCTTTCTTCATGTTTTCGCGCATTTTCTTCAGCTCATCATCGCCATCATCATCTTCTTCAACACCAGCTTCAAGGTCTGCCAAAGCTTGTGCCTCACGGGCTAAACGCTCAGCCTCTTCTTGCGCCACACGGCTGCGACGCGCCAGTTCTTCTTCATGGCCTTTGTAACGGTTGGCCATGGCTTGTTCTTGTTGGGCCCGTTCTTCTTGCTCGGCAGGTGTCAGCAACATCACAGGCGACAGTGCTTCTTTAAACACTTCTTCAACCACCGGTGTAGGCGCTTTTTCTGGCAGTCGGGGCACATAAAAACTAGCGAACTGTTGGCGGTAGGCGCTGTTGACAGCCAGCTGCGCCATTTCTTCCAGCTCCATGTAATTGGGCTCGCGCCTGACCATGGACATCAGCATCGGTCTGACAACCCAGATTAAAAAAGCCAAGCACATGAGGGTGCGCAAAGCCACATTGGTGAAATCAAGCATGGAGGTCCCCATCCAAAATATCGTTGTCGGCCACAGGTTCTTGGTAAGCCACGCGTTGAGGCACGTCTTGCGCCTGTCCTTCGCGTTGGGCCAGCGGTTGGTTGAAAAAGACGGATTGCTCACGCCATGCTTCGGGTTGGGTCAACAAACTGTTGGCCAGCGACTGCATGCGGTTTTGCACCAAGTCTTCAATTTGTGTGTCGTTGATCAGCACCCGCACACTGCCGGGTTGCAGAGTCGACACAGCCTGAATTTGCATTTGACCCATCACGTCGCCGGCCATTTCTTGCAGACGCGCTTTGTCTTGGGGGTTGAGTTCAATCACCACCTGCGGTTGACCATGTAAATCAATTTCATCTAAACAACGCTGCACCAAACGCTCTATGGCTTGGCCCGAGAGGTTTAACTCGGCCAAGACCATGTGCTCGCTGATATGCAGTGCCAAGCGTTTAAGGGGTTCAAACAAGGCTTGCGGGTTGTCGCTCAGGGCATGCAATTTGTCGGTCACTTCTTTGAGCAACATTTTTTGCTCATCCAAGGTGGCAAATATTTCCTGCTTTTGAGCGTCTAAAGCTTGGGCTTGTGTGATGTCGGCCTGCGACTGAGCAGCGTCAAAGCCCACCATCTGCCCCTCAGCCATGCCTTCTAAATGGCCGGTTTCATGGCCTTCGAGTTGACCGGCTTGAAAGCCTTCAACGCGACCGGCCGCAAAGCCTTCTTGGTAAGCCACTTCGCGTGCCGCAGCCCAGTCGGCTGAATCGAATATTTCATCCACAACGCCGTCATCGGTGAACATGTCCCACACCTCGGGGTTGGCCGATGCCCAAAAACTTGTCTCGCCGTAAAGCACGGACGTATCAATTTTTTCTTGGGGCTCTGCCGCTTTCACAGGCACAGCTTTGGCTTGCTCAGCGGCCAAAGCAGCAGCAGCTGATTCGGCTTGGGCCATGGCCGCCAATTCGCTTTTCTTTTCAGCGCGTGGTGTTGGCAAGGGCTGCCCAAAGGTCTCTAGGACAAAACCCTCGCTGTCATCAAACACCTTGGCCGCTTCAGGCGTGGCCAATTGTTTGAACAGCACCGAGGCAAAGTCCATTTTGGGTACTTGCGACCAATCCTGCTCACCAAAGTGTTGGGTGAGCTTGTCAGGCGAATGCAGCCAAGTGTCATGCAACCAATGCCGAGCTTGAGGCTGATGGGTGTCAGGTTTAAACAAAGTCGGCTCCACCCAAGATCAGCTCGCCAGAGTCGGACAACTTGCGCGCCAAACGCATGATTTTCTTTTGCGCATCTTCCACATCGGCCACGCGAACCGGGCCGCGTGCATCCATATCGTCCTTGAACATGCCGCGCGCACGCTCGGACATGTTGTCCATGAAACGCGCCAAGACTTCGTCGGGCGCGCCTTTGAGGGCCACCATCAGTTGCTCGGGTTCCACGTTACGCATAAGCACTTGAATACCTTTGTTGTCCACGGTCGCCAAGTTGTCGAATGTGAACATCTGGTCTTGAATCTTTAGCATCAAGTCGACATCAATCTCTTCCAAGCCATCCATGACCGAGCGTTCAAGGTCGGTTTTGGTTTTGTTCATGATGTCAGCAGCTGCCTTGATGCCGCCAAAGCTAGAAGATTTAGAGGATGAATTCTTGGCAAACTGTTGCTTCATGATTTGCTCGAGTTCGGCCATGGCAGAAGGTTGCACCGTGTCCATGCTGGCCACACGTTGAATCACCTCGGGGCGTACCTCGGGAGGCAAATACACTAAAACGTCGGCAGCCACATTGGTCTCGAGCAAAGACAAAATAATTGCAATCACCTGAGGGTGTTCGGTGCGAATCATCTCGGCAATCGAGCGCGGGTCCATCCAACTGAGAATGTCCAAACCTTTGGTGCCTTGGCCAGGCATGATGCGGTTGAGCACCGAGTTGGCCTTGTCGTCACCCAATGCCAAGCGCATGACTTTGTCGACATAGTCTGAGCCACCCAGTCCCACGCTGTTTTGTTTTTTCAGCATGTCAACGAATTGGTCCAGCACCACATTGACAGCGTTTTGCGACAAGCTGGAAGCTTGCACCATCGCCGCGCCCAAAGCTTGTACTTCTTTGGGGCTGAGGTATTTCACAATCTCGGCAGCTTGTTCTTCACCCAATAAGAGCATCAGCACCGCTGCGCGTTGGGTGGACGTCATCGCCGCCATCTCGGTGCGCAGCTCCGGTGTCCATTGAATGGTGTCGTTATCAGCCATGTTTATTCCTTGGTTCCTTCATTTTCATCAAGGTTAGTGTCATGATTCAATCATGCCGCGCATGACACCTGCCACACGGCCGGAGTTGTCAGCCACGATCATTCGAATCAGTGCCACTTTATCGTCATACGAGTTAGCATTGTTAAGCAAATCGGTGGGGATGGCTTGCTTCTTGGGTTTGAGGTTGCCCATACGTGCTTTGAGGTCTTCCAAGGATTCACCCTCGGCAAGTTCCACATCCGTCGGTCCTTCGGGTTCTTCGCTGGCCGCGGCCAAACGCTCGGCTTCGCGGGCGGCTTCTTCTTCGGCCATGCGCACCGACTCGGCAGCCGAGGCTTCCTCGGCCATTTGAAACTGCATGGTTTCTTCTTCCTTGGCTTTACGAGCAATTTCCGCGGCCTCTTCACGGGCCATGCGCTCGGCAGTGGCGCGAACTGCGGCTTCGGCTTCGGCCGACGCGATACGCTCGGTGCGCATTTTTTCTGCGCTGGCGGCTTCGGCAGACGCCGCAGCCAAGGCAGCAGCAGCCAAGGCAGCGGGATCAATTTCGGGTTTGTTGAGTTTCTTGATCATGGGTCTAACCACAAACATCAAGAAGGTAAGGAACAACACAGCCACCACGCCGCTGTTGGCCAATGACGCCAATGTTTCGTCTTTGTACCAAGGCACGGCGTCAGGATCGACAGGCGTCTCAAAGCGGGTCGCAACAACCGTCACGATATCGCCACGTTTGTCGTTAAAGCCCACGGCGCCACGAACCAACTGGTTCAAGCGATCGAGTTCTTCTTGGGTATAGGGAACGGTGGTGGGCGCGGCTGAGCCATCGGCAGGTTTTTCCTGCTTGGTGCCTACGGGGATGGGGCGCTCGTTGATAAGCACTCCGACACCGAGTTTTTGGATATTGCCCATGGCGCTCTTGGTGTGGCGAACCGCACGGTCGAGTTCATAGTTTTTGGTTGAACGCGCCACCACTTGCACGCCTTTTTCGCTGACACCTTTATTGGGGTCAGACACCGCGGTTTCTGCCGAGGCAGGGTTTTGTGGCGGGTTGGGCGGCGTGTTGGACAGCGAACCAGGGACACCAATCGCGTCTTTGAAAGAGTTGCGGTCTTCCACATACAACTCTGAGCGGGTCTTGGGACCTTGTTCGCGCTGATCAAAGTCTTCGGTGGTGATTTCTTCCTGTGTGAAGTCCAGCTGCAAACTGACCTGCGCGCTGACGTTGGCCTCGCCCACGATGGGCGCCAGCAATTGAATCAAGCGTGTGCGGTACAAATCTTCCATTTGTTGCTTTTGCTGCAGTTGTGCGCCGGTCAAACCAAGCGGCGCTTCACCCAGCATGTCATTCATGAGCGTGCCGTAGTTGTCTACCACCGACACGTTTTCAGGCGCGAGGTAAGGCACGCTAGAGGCCACCAAAGAAATGATGGCCTGCACATTGGCAGAAGAGACTTGTTTGCCAGGCGCGCGGGTGATGATGACCGAGGCTTTGGTGGGCACGCGGTCGCGCACAAACACGCTTTGCTTGGGGGCGGCCAAATGCACGCGGGCGCTTCGGATGCCGGCAATTTGCGAGATGGTTTTGGCCAACTCTTGCTCCATGGCATTGTTGTAGCGAACCTGCTCCATGAACTGACTGGTGGTCATGGCGGGCATGTCTTTCAAGGTTTCCATGCCTTGGGCTTCGGCGCGGGGCAAACCTTTGGAGGCCAGCAACATGCGGGCTTCTTGGTATTTGTCGCCAGGCACCATGATTTGGCCAGTGTTGTTGTCCACTTGGGGATCAAAATTACCAGCCTTCAAAGTTTCAATCGCCAACTGTTTATCAGCCTCGGGCAGCATCATGGTCAAAGCTCGGTAGCTGGGTGTCTTCATCGACATGGAGGCCAGTCCAAATGCCGCCACCACCATCAAGATGATGATGAAGGGCAAGGCTTTTTTCACGGTGGGTTGGCGCACCAAATCGCGCACCATGCCCATGGGGTCGCTGAGCGCGGTATTGGCAACAGACCTTGCCAGATCGTTGCTGCGAAGCGGCGTGCCACTGGCCACCATGGAAGTTCCTGTGGAGGAACCCTCGGAAGTGGTCAAGGCGTTGTTGCTGGTGCCCAGCGGGGTATTGAGTGTTGCGCTTGCGGTGGCCATGGTGTTCTCTTAAAGGTTAAACCGGCATGTTCATGATTTCTTCATACGCCTTGAGCACTTTGTTGCGCACCTGTAAGGTGGCTTCAAAGGCCAAGGAGGACTTCTGCATACCCAAAACCACATCGGTCAAAGGTACGTCTTCGCCACGTTGATACGCTTCTTGCAGCGAACTGGACTTGATTTGCACTTCATTGACTTTGGAGAGCAGGTTCTTCACCGAATCGGTGAAATTGGGCAACTCCGTTTTAGGCGCTTGAATGTCTTGCACGCCAGGCGGCTTGATGTCGATGTGTTCAGCACCATTGGCGGCCTTGTTTTGGTAAGCACGGATGGTCTCCATCATGCTGTTGACACTACCGGCGGAAATACGATCAATCATGGTGTGTACTCCTCATTCAATCTGCGAAGGACAATTCCACACCGCGCTCGCGCAGTTGCGCCAACTTGTAGCGCAGGGTGCGTGGGCTGATACCCAATTTTTTGGCGGCATCTAAGCGGTTATCGCTGGCTTGCAAAGCGGCCAAGATCACTTGGTGTTCGCTGCTTTTCACCGCAGAAAACAAGTCCTTGACCAGCAAACTGTCGCTGCTGGCGGGCGCCATGAAACTGTCGGCTGAAGGGCTGACAGCTACTGATTCATTGGAATCACTGACGGGGGACAAAGAGGGTTGCGTTGTTACGGCAATGGGTGCCAGCACGGCATCGGGAAGTGGCTGAAAATCCATGGTTTGCGCTTGGTCAAACATAAGCTGTGCTGGTGTAATGACGCGACCGGTGCACAACACCACAGCACGTTGCACCACATTTTCAAGCTCACGCACATTTCCAGGCCATGGGTATTGCAACAACATCTGTTGTGCTTCCACATTCACCGACAAAGGCACAGAGCCTTTGGCATGGCGGCTCAAAGACTGACTCACCAAAGGCAAGATGTCGCCGGTACGGTCTTTCAGGGGCTGGATGCGCAAACGAAACGTGCTGATGCGGAAGTACAAGTCTTCACGAAATTCGCGGTCCGCAATAGCTTGGCGCAAATCTTTGTTGGTGGCGGCAATCACGCGCACATCCAAATCTATAAGTGTTTCGCTGCCCAAACGGTTGAGTTTTTTCTCTTGCAACACACGCAGGAGCTTAGCTTGAAGTTGAATTGGCATTTCACCAATTTCATCAAGGAAAACGGTTCCGCCTTGGGCTTGTTCAAACAAACCTTTGTGTTCTTTGTGCGCGCCGGTGAATGCGCCCTTCTCGTGGCCAAACAACATGTCTTCAATCAAATGCTCTGGCAAGGCAGCGCAGTTCATGGCAACAAAAGGGCCTTTGGCACGCAATGACGACTCGTGCAGTACACGTGCCAACACTTCTTTACCTGCTCCTGTGGGACCCACCAGCAATGCGGCAACTTCGGTTTGGGCAACCCGTTGCGCCAAGGCCAACAAATGTTGACTGACAGGGTCTACAAACACATAGCTACGTGGTTTGTTCTTTTCGGTGTTGAGGCTTTCAGTGGCTAAACGCCAAGCGTCTTGGCCCCACTCATCTGCGGGCAACACATGCAGTGCGCCGTAACGCATGGCGTCAACAGCCACTTCCATTCTCCGGCGTTCAACGCGGCAGATCACCGGTGCATTGAATCCCAACTGGCCAATCAAAGTTTGAACTTCACGCAGCAAATCTGCGCTGTCAGCCAAGCGGATCACCAACACATGAGCGCGTCGCAATGCCAAGGTCAATTCACCCAAGGTGTTGATGGCATTGAGTTCGATGCCATATCCACTCAGTTGAGTTTGCTCAGACTCACCCAGTGGACTGAAAGGGTCCAACCAGACGGCTTGTAGGGCGTTAACAGTGGTAGGTTTCACATTGATCAACCAGTAACAAAGGTATGGCTGATAAGCAAGGTATGTGCCAGCTTTAAAAGTAATTATTTTGATTTTATATTTAATAAATTTAAGCATATTTAAATATTACTTAAATTATTTTTAGTCGGCATCCCGACAGGGTTCAATCAGGCTTTCCACAAAAACCGTGAGCTGGGCTTGCTGCTACGGGGCATGACCACAACTCTTTCTTCGGTCTTGACTTCTGTTTTGGTCGCAAAGCCTCTGCAATGATTGCCATCGGCTCTAAAAACTTCGAAAGAAGGCACCATTCGGCTCTTGAAACCCATCATCCGGCACATATAGGGGACTTTGGGGTCCCAGCTGATGGCAAAGTGCCGACACTGCCAACAATTGGGTGGCTGGGTCCTACTTTCGAGTGGGTGCGCGTTGTTCATGAGACGCCAATATAGATGCTCAATACAAAACTTGATCAACCGCCCAGTAATTTCAAGACAGACTGCTGGCTGGTGTTGGCCTGAGCCAACACAGCTGTGGCCGCTTGTTGCATGATTTGCGTCTTGGCCAGCTCGGTGGATGCCGAAGCGTAGTCTGCGTCTTCGATCTGGCTGCGTGAAGCAGACATGTTCATAGACACATTGGTCAAGTTATTGATCACGTGGTCGAGTCGGTTCATCACCGCACCCATGGTGGCTCTGGTGGCATTGACCTTGTCCATCGCCTCATCCAACAGATTGAGCACGGCTGTCGCGCCATCTCGGGTGTTGATACGAACAGCACGATTTTCCACGGCTTGGTCTACGTCGCCAGTGATTTCACCAGTGATAGGACCACCTTTACCGAAGTCAGCCAAGTCGATGGTTACCATTTGACGGGCTGATGAGCCCACCTGGAAAGCCAATCTGCCAACTCTTGGGGGGTCCATGTCGGAACTTGAACGTCCACCAAAACTGCCCACTGAAAAGCCCAAGTCGGCAAAATTACTTTGTGCGCCGAAGCCGTCATCACCGGTTTTGATGGTGATGGGTTTACCTGAAATACCTGTCAAATTGGGCTTCTTACCGTCTGTGCTGGGCAAACCTGGTAACTGAGAGGGGGCTGCAATCATTCGCACCGTGCCATACACCGTTCGGGCTTCAGAGGAGATTTCGCTGGCAGCCACGATGCCGGTGATTTGGTTGTTACCGAAGCTGTTTTCTCTCACTGTGCCCATAGACAAGGTTTGGTCTGAGGCGGTGTTGGAGGCAACGGCACCCAACATCACAAAGGGTGAACCAGGCACTTTGGACTGAACCAAAACCGAGGTTTCATCATTGGGATCGATGTAGGCAATCAAGTTGCTTAAATGGGTCCGGTCTGACGGCAGCGTAGCCGAATCCGCGTCCAAAGCAACGCTTTCAGCAATCATGGAGTTGATCGCTGTCATCAAAGCCGTGGCCATGCTTTCAGGTGTCGTCAAGGCAGTATCGGGATCAGTGCCGATAGGGGTTCCGTTGATCATCACTGAAATCGTATCGCCTGCGTCAAAGTCGGAGCCACCCATTTTTACTTTGGAAACTTGGCTTACCGAATTGCCCTCCTCCAAGCCAAAGCTGGCAGGAGAAAGTCCTTCAATGCTGGCGTCGTACCAAACAGATACATTGCGGCCATCAGGCGCTTCCAAGGTCAAGCCTTTGCCATTGTCGGTGGCGACAATGCCGTGGGTTCCAGAATACGTGTTGATCGCTCGAACCAAATTGATGCGGCGGTCTGAGGGTGTGTCATCAGCTTTGAACTCGACCTTGATTTCGGTGCCATTCAAATACAGCGATTGGAAGCCCTCAGGCTGGTTAATCGATTTGACGTTGTTGGGTACCGCATCCCAAGTGTCCAGTCTGGTTGATCCGGTTGAGGTGTGATTACCCTTCAACACCACGGGATTGGCAATTGCTCTCACCCCTGTCTCAGAGCTGTGGGTGTTGATGGCCTTGGCCATGGCAATGGCACTGGCCGCAGGGTTGCTGCTACTGGCAATTTGGTTGGAGTCAATGTCATCGGACGCATTGGTGGCGCGGATTTTCACGCCATTGATTTCCAAATCGTCGGTTCCTAAAGCTTTGAATGGAGAGATTTTGTTCTCTACTTCTACTTGAACCGCAGAAATTTCTGCGCCTGAACCTAGCGCAGGAACCATGGCCGTGGCCGCTGTGAACGAGCGTCCCGCGGTTTTGGCTCGAATGATCAACTCACCCACTGTATTGCCTTCCACTACGTCAACGTTTTGGTCGTTATCCAGTTCGGCAACCATCAAATCACGCAACTCTTGAGCGCTTTCGCCGCCGGCCAAGGACTCAATGGTGTGCTCTTCACCGTTCACCACCAAGGTGAACTTGTCACCCAAAACGGCAGGGCCTGTGAATGTCAAACTGCTGATTTGTTGAACCGAAGGTTCCACCAAGGGACGCTCTTTTGTGTTGAACACCGCTTGGTTTTTGCTGTAGTTGCCGCCGAGGAATCCCACACGCGACATATCACCCACAGCTGAACTGGTCAAAACAACGGAATTTGAAATTTTGGATTCCAAAGAAATAGTGGCGCTTTGTACACCTTCGCGCATACCAATGCGGTTGCCAAAGTCACTGGCCGTGGCACTGGTTTCAAAGGTGACTTCAATATTGCGACCATCGGCTGCTGTCAGCGTGACACCTAGCAAATCTGAGCCTGTATCTAGGGCTTTGACCCCAGTTTTATCACTGATCAAATTAATGGCGCGAACCACATTGGCACGCGTGTCGCGTGGGTTGTTCATCAATGTTTCAATTTTTGCCGAAGCTACGCCGTTGACAAAGACCACGCCTGAGACGACGGAGTTCCCACTCATGGACTTACCTGAGAAGATGTTCTCATTGACCTTGGCAAACACACCGGTACCACTAGACGATGAGCTGAAACGTCTGTTAGTGTCAGTGACGCTGGTTAAATTGGTATCGCGTTGCTGTACATCGATAGAGCTCACTTCACCATCGGTCACAGGAAAGTCGACGTTGATGATGGTGCTGCCAGGGGCATATGACACCGTGCGGCCGGAGCCTTCACCAAATTGTGCGCTGGTGCGCATGGCTTGCGCAATTTTGGCTGTCGCCAAGGCAGGCGTGTTGTCCAAGGCCGTGAGTTCAACACTCACGCCACCTACGGTGATCACACCTGGAATGGGGTTGCCCGAAAAAGTGACCGACTGCGACTCACCCACAGGGCCAGAACCGACCGCTGCTTTGCGGTTGATGGCCGCGGCTTTGGCAATGGCTGAACCAGCCGCATTGTTGATAGGAGAAAACGGATCATCGACGGCAAATGAGCCACCAATCTCAACACCGTTGATCAACAAGTCGCCCGCACGCATGGGCGGAATACTGCCGGATACATCGACCGACAACTTGAAGTGACGTTCTAATAAATCGTTGGTGAAATCGCCATTCGCATTGGGGTTGCTACCGTCAAAGACCGAACTGGCAGAATCTTTCAGAATGTATGTCAGGTTGTCCGATATGACTGAACTGTTGATGCCTTCGCTGGCAAGGAAAGTCACCTGACCGGAAGTTGAGTCAAAAGTACCCACCAAATTCACACTTTTGTTGTCAGGCGTCACAAAAGTGGCTTTGATGTCTCTGTTGCCGTCATTGTTGGTGTCAATGTGTTCAATCACCAAGTTGCCGCTGCGTAAAAAGCGGCCATTGTTGTCAAATTTTTCTTGCGTCTGGGTCAACGCATCGCGACTGACCATGACGGAGTCAAGGACAAAATACCCATCGTTAGATTTGTCTATTAATTGAATGTCATGCACATCACCGTCGTTGGCAGAATAGGTGATGACGAGGGCGTTGCTTAAGTTATCCACCGCCACCGAGCGGCCAGAGCCAGTGCCAAATTGTTCAGTGGCTTGCAACTGGGTTTGAATTTGTGCAGCCAACTTTGCAGCATCTACCGCGCCGAGACCGTCGTTGATGTCGTTCCACTCGAGGCTGATGTTCTCACCTGCAAATTTGAAGGTGCGCTTTTCATTAAAACCCGTGCCCGGAATTCCCGTCGTATCGATAGTCACCACTTGTTGCTCGCCCGAACCTGCACCTTCAATGACGCGGGTGGTGGTGGGGGACAACAAAACATTGCCAAATTGGTTGTTCGAAGTGGCTTTGTAAACCGGCATCTCGCCGACTTGTTCGCCTGCTTTGCCATTCAACACAGGGAAACCATTCCACTCGGTGTTGTCGGCAATTTGCACAATCTGTTGTTTGAGTTGCTGAAACTCCAAGTCGAGGTAGCTGCGTTGCGCACTGTCGTTGGTGTCGTTGACCGCTTGGATCGCCAACTCACGCATGCGCTGCATCATGTCGGTGATTTCGTTGGTCGCACCCTCGGCGGTTTGAATCAAAGAGATGGCATCCCCCGCATTACGAACCGCTTGGTTCAAGCTGCGGATTTGATGGGTCATCCGTGTGGCAATGGCCATACCGGCGGCATCATCTCTTGCGGAGTTGATGCGCTTGCCCGTCGACAATTGCTGCATGGCTGCGCTTTGCGCTTGGCCCGAATTTTTTAAAGCTAACTGTGAGAACAGAGCTTTGACGTTGGTGTTAATTACTGCCATTTTTTTCTCCTGACCCTTCTTGGTCAATCAAACTTACAACTGAATAAGCACAGACTGTGCCAACTTGTTTTGACGCTTATAAATAAGGGGTTTCCCTTTTTTGAATGCATGAAAGTGTTCATCTAAGTACTCAGCGGCAAGGTTTTGTCGATCAAGTGGCAAGCGTTTGCCGCCTAGTTGCCGGCGGCAAAAGCCTTGCCACTCATTGTTGGCGAACCGATGTAGGCATCATGGAATCGCTGTAGTCGTCCAAGGACAACTTCTCTGCCAGCAACTCAACTTGCTGCGGATACAGGGCCAGCCCTTGATTGGCCACTTCCAGGGCGCGGGCTGGGTCGAGGTTGCAACGCAGTGCGCGCACAAACATCACAAAGGTGAATGGGGGGGTGGTATTGCCTTGGACCTTCATCAAGTCCTCCAGCAAGTCAACTGCCAAAGGCCAGTCTTGGTTCATCATGGCCAACAGGCTGGTAATAGCCAAAATGTCTTCACTATCGGGGTACAGACTCATGCCTGCGTCTCCCAAGGCATTGGCCAACTCCAGTTGTTCGGTAGCCACCAACGATTGAATGGTTTCGCGAATTTCAGCGGGGCTGAAACGTTTGATCGTCAATGTATTCAACAAAGCACCGGTAGCGGCTTGGTTTAACAATTCTTGAATGAGTGTCATGGATGGTTCCTGCAAAAGTGTCGGAAAAATTGCCCATGCCATGCTTGCCATGGGCCCTCACAGTTACTAAGCAAAAGTAATGCCACCTTTTTGCAATGCATATTCTTGCCGCTCTGGCCTTGCAAGGGGTGCGATATACGCCCAAATAAATACTTAAAAAGTATTTATAAAAAAACATAAATCCAAGAATATGGCTTCTAAAGATATCAATAGTAACTATTTACGTTTTTCTTATTCATAAGGCTCAAGCTTTGAAGTTTGAGGCCGAAACATATAAGACCAGTCATAGGCTCACAGCAACTGTGTGCAGCCAAATGACGAATAAACGAATTTGATCCAACTCAAAAAGGCTCACCATGACATCACTTATTCAACTCGGCAACCAAGCGCTCAGCGGCCGCCATGCAAAAGCCACGCCTGTGGTGATGTCAGCCCCCAGTGGTGCTCCACCCGCCAACGCCGCGGAGGTCATGGCCCTTAAACAAGCTGATATTGCGGCTTTCGATACCCTCGAAAAGGTTCAAGCAATACCCACTAACTTGATCCCTTATTTCAGCGCCGCACAACTCAAGATGTTCTTAAATGAACAAATTGGACAATTCAGCACCACGCAAATTGCTGCGATGACGGTTACGCAATTGAATGCTTTGTCAGTCGGTCAAGTCGGGGCCATGAAAGAAGGGCAAATCAATGCCCTGACAGACGATCAAATTGCGGGCATCAAGGGCAGCCAAATTGGCGCCATCAGCAGTGTTGAGTTTGCGAAAGCTGACGAACACCTGATTTCCAGCCTGAACTCCGCCCAAGTACAAGCTTTGACCACCAGCCAGCTCAGAGACTTGGTGGAATCACAAATCAGTTACCTGAAAACCGAGCAAATCGCCAGCCTCACAGCCAAGCAAATGGTTGGTTTTGAAACGGTAGACCTGCAAGCCTTCAGCACCGACCAAATCGTGGCTTTGAATTCCACCCAAATCGTGGGGTTGAGTGCTACTCAGCTCGCCTCTTTGACAACAGATCAAATTGCAGCCATCGAATCGCTTGACATCAAAGCGTTGACCACGGCACAAGTTCAAGCCTTGTCGGATGAACAAATAGGTGCATTGGACGTCAACCAAACCATGGCCATGTCCGACCTGCAAATCGCAGCCATTGGGGTAACCGGTGGCAACGCCGGCATCAAGGGCCTCAAACCTGAACAAATTCAGGCACTGAGCAAATCGCAGCTGGCTGGCCTTAAGGCGACCCAGATTTCAGAACTGGACACTGAGCAAGTTAAAAGCTTTTCTGTAGAACAAATTGGCTGGCTTAACGATGTACAAATCAAAGCGCTGCAACCCAGCCAAATCGGTGACTTAGAGGCCTTCCAAGTCGAAGCTTTGTCGGCCAAACAAATTGCCTTGCTGTCGACACAACAAGTTGCGGCACTGACTGATGAACACGTGGCTACGCTAAGTGCTGACCAAATCAAAGCCTTGATGCCCGCACAAGTGACCGCATTGCTTGACCATCAACTCCAATCCATTTCCACGGACCAGTTGGCCAGTTTCAGCACCGCTCTGATTGCAGCCTTGTCGGCAACCCAAATTCAAGCCTTGACCAGTGAACAAGTAGGCAGCTTGACGCTCAACACCATCGAAAACAACAAAACAGTGTCCGGCCAATTGGCCGCTCTGAGCAGCGTGCAAATTGCTGCTCTGGACTCCGAGCAACTGGGCGCCTTGTCGGGCGAGCAAGTCGCCGCACTGACCACCAAACAACTCATTGCCATCAACACCAACGAACTCACGGGCATTGATGCAGCCGATTTTGAGGGTATGAGTACAGCGCAAATCGCCGCTTTCACCACAGCCCAAATCAAGGCTTTGAATGGCGAACAACTGGCTGCGCTCAGCACTGCGCCCACGGGCACAGATGAGGCGCCTTTGCCCAGCCAACTTGAAGCCTTGACCACCGCGCAGGTGGCCAGCCTGAGCGCAGACCAATGGGCTGCCATGAGCACAGAGCAAGTGGCTGACCTCACCACAGCCCAGCTAGTGGCCATCAAAACCGATGTCATTTCCACCCTGAATTCAGAGCAAATTGCCGCACTGACAGAGACACAAGTCCAAGCCCTGACCGTGACCCAAGTGGGTAAGATGACTGCTGAGCAAATCAGCGCCATCAATGTAGAGCACGTTGACAACATGAGCGTGGCCCAAGTGGGTGCCATGACCTCCACACAAGTGCAAGGCTTGACTGTCGAACAAATAGCCGTCATGGGCACGGCGCAAATTGCCGGTCTGCGCACCGACGTGATTGCGCAACTGAGTACCGAACAAATCGCGGCATTGGGCACAGAGCCCACAGGCGAACTGGCAGACCAACCCAGCCAGCTGCAAGCGCTGAGCCCCGCACAGGTCACCAAGCTGACCGATGTCCAACTGCAAGCACTCACCACGGGTGAGGAAGGGCAAGTGGCCAACCTCACCAACAAGCAATTGGCAGCCCTGAGCGTGGCACAACTCAACGCCATGAGCACCGACCAGTTCGCCAGCATTACGGTTGAGCAGGTCAGCGCGTTCACGGCCAACCAAATCACAGGATTGAACAAAGACTTGTTTGCAGCTATTAGCTCTGAGGTGAAGGCTGCTGGATCTGTCGCACAGTTCAAGAACGTGACAGGCGAACAACTGGCCACGATCACCACCGACCAAATGGCCGAATTCAATGTCGAGCATTTGGCTGCTTTGAGCGCTGAACAAGCTGCCAGTTTGAGTGGCGACCAGTTGGCTGCGCTCACCGGAGATGGACAAGTCGAGGCGCTCAAAGGCGCTGTCTTGGCTTCTTTGAATGCTGAAGACCAATTGGGTGCCATGACGGCAGATCAAATTGGCCGCTTGGATGTGAAACAAATTGCCGCCTTGAGCGGCGAGCAAATCTCTAAGCTCTCCACCGAAGGCGTGGCAGGTTGGAACACAGCCCAAATTCAAGCTATCAGCCTCACAGCCATGGAGGACCTCAGCACCGACTTTGTGGCTGCATTGGGTAACGAACAAGTCACGGATTTGACCGACAAGCAGGTCAAAGCACTCACTGTTGAGCAACTGGCTGCCATGGGTTCTGAGCAAGTGGGTGCCATTGACGGCAAAGACCTTCTGGGTTTGAGCGCAGCCAAACTCAATACTTTTAGCTCCGATCAGTTCAATGGCATGTCCAAAGAACAAATTCAAAGCCTGAGTGCGGCGCAAATCAGCAACTTGGATGACGAGATCATCCAAGGCATGGGCGAAGACCAAATCACAGCCTTGACCGCTAACCAAATCAAGGCCTTGACCGTCGATTCATCGGGCGCTCAAACCCTTGCCGCCTCGCGCAAAGCGCCCAACAGCCGATCGAAAGTCATGGCCGTTGGCGACCCCTCACCCGGTCAGATCACCAAATTCAGTGCTGAGCAAATCGGCATGTTCAACGCTGCTGCCACTACAGGCAAAGAAAACCAAGTAGCCGCCTTCTCTGCTGCGCAAATCGCAGCGCTCTCGGGCGAACAAGTTGCTGGCTTCAGCACCGACCAGATCACCGCCATGTCTGCTGCCCAAGTGGGCGCCTTCACCGCTACCCAAGCGCCCTCCATCACCACCGATCAAGTCGCTGCCATGAGCGCGGCCAAGATCGCAGCCCTCAACGTCGACACCTTTGCAGCCCTGTCTGCCGAAGTCATCGGCAGCCTCAGCGTCACGCCAGAAACAGGCAACAAGCCCAGCCAAGTGGCCTCCTTGACCACCGCGCAAATCGCCGCCATGACAGACGAGCAGGTGCAAGCCCTGACCACAGGTGAAGACGGCCAAATCGCCGCCTTGACCAACAAACAGCTCGCTGCCTTCACCACAGACCAGCTCAATGTGATGTCGACCGACCAAATCGGCAGCATCACCGCAGGCCAAGTCATTGGCCTGACCGTGGGTAGCGGCGATACGGGCCAGCTCAACAACCTCAACACCGAGTTGTTGGCCGCCTTGAGCACGGACGCCACCGCTGCACTCACTGCAGCGCAGTTCACTGCGTTGACCGAAGACCAACTGGGCGCCTTGACCACAGACCAAATGGGTGTGCTCACCGATAAACAGTTGGCCACCCTCGCCTCTAGCAAAGCAGTCGCCTTCAGCGGCGAGCAACTTGCCGCCATTGCCGAAGAGACCGTGAGCTTCCTCAAGCCCGAGTTCTTGGCTGCCTTGGACGGCGAGAGCCAACTCGCCAGCATGACGGCGGGGCAGATTGGCAACTTCACCGCCAAGCAAATCGCCGCCTTGTCGGGTGAGCAGATCTCCAAACTCTCGGCTGATCAAATCACCGATTGGGACGCTGCCAAGATGCAGGCCATCAGCCTCACGGCTATGGCTGACTTGAGCGCTGATTTCGTGGCCGCGCTGAGCGAAGCCAAAGTCACCGCACTTAGCGACAAGCAAATTGAAGCCATGGACGGCGATCAATTTGCCGCCATGAGTGACACTCAGTTGGCCGAGATTGACGCCAAAGACTTAGCCAAGCTCTCCACCGACGATGTCAACGCCTTGAGCGCTGACCAGTTCAACGCCTTGGGTGCTGCGCAAATCAAAGCCCTCACCGTGGGGCAAGTTGCTGCGCTGGATGATGAAATCATCCAAGGCATGGGTCAGACCCAGATCCAAGCCCTGACAGCCGCACAGGTCAAAGCTCTCACGGCTGTTGGAACATCTAACGCGCCCGGTCAGATCACCAAATTCAGTGCTGAGCAAATCGGCATGTTCAACGCTGCTGCCACTACAGGCAAAGAAAACCAAGTAGCCGCCTTCTCTGCTGCGCAAATCGCAGCGCTCTCGGGCGAACAAG
>Ga0209355_1000331_pt1 | contig 29092 bp, 23 predicted proteins | sample LauGreSBDMM110SN_3_FD_187563 | JGI IMG/M metagenome (GOLD analysis project Ga0209355, IMG submission 187563) | Freshwater lake microbial communities from Lake Michigan, USA - Sp13.BD.MM110.SN (SPAdes) (version 2) | ecosystem: Environmental > Aquatic > Freshwater > Lake | place: Lake Michigan... | reverse complement strand
TATGTTTGCCATTACTATGTTTGCCATTATTATTTTCTCTCAAATGTAATTGTAAAAGTTCAATAGCTTTTAATAATCTATTCATGTAGATTATAACCTAATTAATATAATATAATTAGCTATCAATTTTTATATAATAATTGATAACCAAGTATACTATAAAAAACAGCAAGCTACATTTTTCTTCGTAATAATGCGCCAAAAGGGCTCCAATAAGGTAATATAATTGATTTGTGATTTAGTATTGTTAGTATTTTTTTTGGTAAATATTTTTTATCTATAACCACTTCAAATGTATAATCTTTAAACCACGACTCAGACATATAATAGTTTCCATCATAATCCACACTATCATCTTTTTCAAACATTTTATCTCCCCAAGAATTTTCAACAAGAAATCCATTGGTTTTTGAGTTATTTAAGTTATAACCTTTTATTACCATAGCATGGACTGGAGCTGTTTGTCTATAATTTAATGAATCACATTTAGCCATGTAATTATTAAATCCAAAAATTGAATCATAGTCAAAAGCTTCTTTATCCATAAAACTATGTTTATGTGAAATATACTTGTCGATATCAAGACCAACCCAAACAGCTTCCTGGTTGTCTATAGATTTCTTTGTCGCATCAATTAAATAGTCAATTGGAACATTTATTAGACCCCGTCTTTTCTCTCCTAAAACATCAAATGACAATTGCACGTCATATTGTTTAAAAAAAGGCGCTTCTTTACATGGATAATTTATTAAACATATTTTATTTTTCGCATTATACGGAACATACTTTTTATAGAAGTCTAGAGGGCTAATATTTTTAATCATTTTAGCTTTCTTTGATTCTTTTGATTCTTTTGATTCTTTTGATTCTTCGTAATATTCCCAAGTTATTTTAGTGGGCGGTTCTCCTAAAAACACAACTAAAATTTTATAGCATTCTAATAACATAGAGTTTAATAAAGCATTTCTATTTTTAATAAGTTCGTTTTTGGGCGTAGTTTTTATTTTATGAGCGCATTTGCGTAGAAAGTCATTATAAAAATTTTTAAGTTCTTCTGAATTAGCGCTATGAAAATTATCATCCATATTTGTTTTAGGAACAATACCATATTTTTCAATTAAATTAACAAATACATTCCAACGACCACCATCATCAGTTAAATTGTCTAATATATGTATTAATTTAACTAATTTATCATTTGATTGAATAGTTTCTACACTTACATCATACGTATCAATTATATAAGTAAGATAATAATTCGCTTTTTCTAATTTGTCAAAAAAAAACAAATAATTTTGCGAAAACTCAAAATCCGGTGCCAACTTATATTTTTTAATCATTTTATAGCGAATTATATTTAAAAAGGCAAAAATCCAACAACGTCCACTTTGTTTTTGGTCGCTAATTTTTGACTGGACATCAATTAAATTTGTATATGTTTTTTTCTTATCTTGAAGATAATCACTTTCTAATAACACATTTGTAAAGCCAGACTTTGTATTAAAATTTTTTATTATTTTATTTGTTTTATTTTTATTAAATTTTTGTGAAAAATTTGAAATTAACTTATATGTTAATTTATTAACCATATACTACTATTATTATATATTATAATATAATATTACAAGATTACTAATTACTAATTACTAACTACTAATTACTAACTACTAATTACTAATTACTAATATTATTTACATTCTTTTAAATAGCTATCAAATAATAGGCTTTTAATTTCTTTACATTTTAGTTCTTCTAGTTTTTTTTCAAATTTTTCTTGTTCATGCCATTTACTTCGCAATTTGTCTATTTCATTATACCACGATTGTAGTGTAATGCCGCGTTTTTTTTTGAATTCACTCATATTTTCTAAATTTAACGCATAAAGCTGTAATAATGGTTTCATAATCTGATTACTAATATAGTGAGCATAATCCAATTTCAACTTATTTTGAATAATAAAATCAGGTGTCTCTATTTTTTCGCCTTGAAGTGCTTTTTTGTTAGCATTTACAATATATGCATAATACATTCTATCACCCGAACTTGGTTTATTACCAATGTCTCGTTGTCCGATTCGCTCGGCCAATACTTTATGTGCTATTTGATTTGGGTTTTTATAATAGCTTCGTAAAGATTTAGTTACCAATAATTTTTCAATTGAATATTGTCCAGCAATCAATTTTTCAAGACTCTCATTTAGAAATTTTATTGATTTAGTAATACTCTTTTCTTTCATAATAATATTTACAATAGTTCCATATATGTCTTTTACTAACGGAGCATTGTCTCTGCGTTTAAGGACAATACCCATATACTTTAGTTTGCCTTTTTCTATATTTTCTTCATATAATATACCCACATACCGTTTCTTGGATAATAATATCCAAGGCCAAAATGTTTTTTCATACTCTAAATCGTGTGGTTTTTTTAGAAATTGACTTGCTAAATTCCCTGCTTTTTTTGCTAGTTCAATAGTATAAATAAGAGCTTGATTATTTATAATTTTTTCATCGCTATTAGGATCCCTCAAATTAAATTTGAAAAACACTGAATCTGTATCACCATATACACATTCTGCTTTTGCCTTTACAATTGTTCCATCATCTAATGTTACCAACACATCATTATAGCATTCTTCAATAATTGCCCTTCCGTAAAATAATAATTTACGACCAATAGCTGTTGTTGATGCGGCAACGTCCCCTTCATAAAACGCACTTGTAATTGCTCCCATTTGGCCATATAAAGAGTTGGCTGTTACTTTAATACTTAGTTGTCGCTTATCCAAGACGTTTTTCATAAAGTCATCTTTTTCTAATAATATCAATTTTCGCGTTGCTTTTCGCGCAGCTAACAACTCCTCTAAAATAGCAGGCATAATAGCTTTACCGTCTTTATCTGGAAATTGGGCGAACCTACAAATTTTATAACCAATAATCACTTTTTTCTCAGCAGCCTTTGGGCTGGGTCGCATATATTTATATGTATCATATTTCACATCAATATATTTATATCCCAAATCATATAAGTTATCATACCTATAGTCTCCATGCTCAGCTTTTTCCCCTGTTTCTTTAATTAAATTATTGTCTAAATCATATTCTTTAGTCCATACTTTTGAGTCGTGTGACAAATTTTCAGAAATAATAGACGACGGATAAAGGGAACTGTAGTCAACACAAGCAACCGGCTCTTCTAAGTATATTCCGGTTTTTGGTGTAAAAACATGAGCACCTTCATACCCTCCCCCTGTTTTTTGCTTATTTACAACTGGCATAAGCGTGTTTTTTTCTCCACATTTTTTAGAAACATAGCTTTGTAATTTAATTCCTTGTCCACGCAATAGTAAATAGCTTAGCGGGACATCACATAAATTAGACATTTCTACTTTGTCTGTAATTACATCTACTTTTAATAATAACCAAATAACATTGTCGCAATCCGCAAGACAATATTTACCAACAGTCCATCGGTCATAATCAGAACCGTTAGCAAGAGCAAATATTTCTTGTGGAGACACGTCGTCTTTTGCTAATCCCCAGTTATATTTGTAATTGGCCAAATCCAGTTCTTCTAGACCCTCAATTACAAACCATTGTTCGTCTTTATTAATTTCAATAATTTCAAATTTTTTGCCTTTTTTATATAAATTATTACTAAACCCTTGTTCGTCAAACTTTATAAAACTTCCCACGCTAATACCTGTAAGATTTTTGCTATATATTTTGGTGCTATTATTTTCATTATTTAACGCAATTTTACTAATAGAGTCACTAATAAAATAGCTTGATGTAAAGTCTAACTTATTAGAACTTAATGTAAATTCTTTGCGAAAAATGACACACATATCTATAATAATGCGACCAGGCATTTTTATAAATTTTAAATTATATTCGCCGCTTGCTAAAACAATCTTATTTGTTTCAATGTCTTTATAATCTTTTTTCGGAAGGTCGCTAGCGCTACCGCTAGCTTTGGCCAATTTATCTCTATATTCAGCACGCCAATCATTTGAAATACATATTTCATTTTTGTTTCGCGAAAGTTTGAGAAATTCATTAACACAATTTAGCTCTTTGGATCGCTTATACATAAATTCAAAATCAAACCCTGTAATATTATAGCCCGTAATAATATGCGGATTTTCGCTATTAATGATTTTTGTAAATGTTAATAATACTTCTTTTTCAGTACAGCGCTCTAATACAATCACACTGTTTTCTTGTGCCCATAATAAATATTTATCAGGAATTTTACAACCACCTTTAACAATAATAACACGCTTATATGGTTTAGATTCGGTATAATTAATAAAACTTAAACCAATAAATGTAATTATGTCACCTTCTAATGGTGGAAAATTAGTATTGCTAAATGCTTCGACTAGCTTTACTAATTTTGTAGCATATTCACAGCTGTTGTCCTTAATTAATTCTATTAATGTGGCATCTTTTTTATAAGCTTTTATTTTAGGTTTGCGTTTGCTATACTTTACTTGACTTTCAAGAAGGCCTTCTTGTTCATCTTCATTTTCATCTTCATTTTCATTTTCATCTTCATTTTCAGATTCTGAGTCAGCGCCTTCTAAAACTTCATCACTGTTTATAGTATTATTAGACTTTGATGGGCTATAGTATGTTAATTTATCTATTGAAATTAATAGCTCTTCTAATGTAATACCTGTTTTCTTAGGATATACTTTTTCAATATAACTTAATTTGTCTTGTGTTAAATCAAACGCACTTAAAATCTCGTGTTTTAAGTTATTAAAATCATAATTGAGTTTGAAATATTCGGAACTCGAATTGTAGTTTTCAAGTATATTTGTTGCTAATTTTTTATAATTTTTAATTGGAATAGGAAAATCACCATGACTACTACTTGCTTCAATATCAAAGCTACATATATTATATTTTACTAACGTCTCTTTTTCTTTATAATCATAAATATCTTCATAATTTATTGAGTATTCATAAGAGCAATTTGTTGTCTTATTAGCAATAGTCCGCACTTTATTTGAAGGAATTTTTATCCATCCACTTGGACTAATCTGTTTTTCATGAAAGAATTTTAATAGTGGCGGAATGTCTGCCTCATATAAATAACAATGTGTTCTTCCAATATCATCATCATATTTATATCCATCTTCTTTTAATGTTCTTTCAAATTGACCTGATTTACTGGTTTTATCATCGTAAAATATTTTTTTTAATTTATTATATGCTCCACTGTTAGTAAATGAAATTTTAATGAAATTGTGTAATTTCTTATTATCAAAACCATACAACTTGTGCCTTTTTACTAACACACATTCAACTATTGACTCTTCATAATAATTGCCAACCAATTTTTTTAGATGTCCCATAAATTCATTTTTTCGCTGTTCATTCCAGTCTTCGCTAACCATGATGTAGAAAAATGGATAAAACTTTTCTATAAATATGGATGCTGTCTTATTTGATGAATTTATTCCAAATGCCTGAATAATGAATTGTTTATTGTCTTTATAATGGTTTCCTTTACTGTTTTCCTCTAACACATTGTAGTCATAACATTTAAAACACTTGAAAGTTGTCATAGTAATTAATAGTATTTAATTACTAGTCTTTAAATTTATAATAACTTTTCAATTTTTTATATAATTTTTTATATAATTTTTTATATAATTTTTTATATAATTTTTTATATAATTTTTTATATAATTTTTTATATAATTTTTTATATAATTATATAAATATAAATAAATAAATGACGACTGTCCCTAAACTAATTTTTATTGTCCCATATAGAGACCGCGAAAAGCAAAAGCACCACTTTTCTATATATATGAAATATATTATGGAAGACTATAACAAAGACGATTATGAAATATATTATAGTCATCAAACAGATTCTAGAATGTTCAATCGCGGAGCAACAAAAAATATTGGTTTTCTGGTTATGAAAGAAAAATATCCAAATGATTACAAAAATATTACTTTTGTATTTAATGATGTTGATACATTACCGGCAATAAAAAATAGATTTGATTATGTAACATATCCGGGAACAGTAAAACATTTTTATGGTTTTACTTTTGCTTTAGGAGGAATAGTTTCAATAAATGGAGGTGATTTTGAAAAATGCAATGGATTCCCAAATAATTGGGGATGGGGGCTAGAAGACAATGCTTTAAACGATAGGGTACTACAACAGTCATTAACTATTAACAGGGACCAATTTTTACCAGTTAATTCTAAGAATATTATTCATTTACACGACGACCCCACAAGAGTAGTTAACACAAGAGAACCGTTGGCTTATGTTAATGGCAAAATGGTTGATAATTTAAATAATATAAGTAATTTATATTATTCAATTGTTAATAATGTAAATGAAGACACCAATAAAATAAGTAATGTAAATGAAGACACCAATAAAATAAGTGCTATAAAACAAAATGAATATGTTATAAATATACATAATTTTGAAACATTAATTCCTAGCGCTAGCACTTATTATAAACAAAATATGTTAGAAAATACTCTATTAAACGCATATAAAAGCTCAACGTTAATAAAAAGAAATGTTAAACCACGATGGTTACTAACTAAGACTTTTAACAAATGAAAGTGAGTTTTTATTCAACAGAAACTACTTTTGCCAAGTTGCGTGGTTTATCTGGATTAATATGCTTAGCTAATGACACTTCATATGCTAATTTTTGTAATGTTATTATGTATAAAATTTCATTATAATAATCGAGATTTAGTAATAATATAAACTTGTCTTCACTTAATTTTAATTCATTTATAACATTTTGAGAGTTTGTTATAACAAATATGTTGGTTTCTCGAGCAATTATTTCATAATATGTTGATTTTAAAGTATTTATATCCTTAGTATTATGTATATCTATTAATAATAGTGTCAAATTTGAACTAGTTAATAGCGCAAATGGGCCGTGTTTTAATGAGCTAGCACTAAAACCTTCACAGTGGATATAGCAAACCTCTTTGATTTTTAAAGCACCTTCACATGCTATTGGATATAATTTTTCTTTTCCTAATATAAATATACTTGTTACACAATTGTTAATAATAAAATCCTTTAAGTTATTAATTTTATTCATAAAATTAATATCATATAATAGTTGTCTTACACTATTTGGAAGAATTCTAAGAGTGTCTATTTTTTTTATATTACTATAATAATCATTATTTACAAACCACATACTAAGTAGGCTTAGTATTATTAACATGCTTGTAAATGATTTTGTTGAAGCAACACTTATTTCTGTTCCGGCATTCATATATATACCACAATCCACTTCGCGCGCTATTAACGAATCTACTTTATTTATTATACCCAAAGTTACGCATTTCTTGGCTTTACAAATTTTTAAACAATTATATACATCCATTGTTTCGCCTGATTGTGATAAAAAAACGCATAGTGTGGTAGAATAATTTTTAATATTAGGTAAAGTATTTTCATTAAACTCACACGCATTTACACTTTTAACACATACAAATTGTTTTATTTCATTCAAATAAAGCTCACCTATTAATGACGCATGATAACTTGTGCCGCAGCCAATTATATAAATAAATTCTATATACTTTATAATATTACTTATATTATCTAATCCTCCCAATTTGATAATATTATTATTAATGCGACCACCATAATTATATGCTTTTTGTAGTGTTTCTGGTTGTTCCATTATTTCTTTTAACATCCAATGGCTATAATTCCCCTTGTTTTCAACTATATTTTCATAACATACTTTTTTTATAGTATAATTAGATAAATCAATTGAATCATCATGTTGGATTTGGTCTATAGCTAGAAGTGAATGTGAGGACATATTATTTATTAAATTGCTATAACTACCATTACTTATTTTGATAATATTATTGTCCTTTAATGGAATATATTCACTTATTAAGCCAACAAAGCCATTTGTTTCTGAAGTACATATTATAAAATCATTATTATAACCTAATAATAATGGTGACCCTTTTCTTGTCACATAATATGTGTCTAATTGTTTGGTATAAATAATTACAAGCGCCCATGTTCCTTCTAACTGACTTAGCGTTTTTTTTATTGCTTCTTCAATATTACATTCCATAACTATAATATAATATTCTATTAAATTAGCAATAACTTCGCTATCTGTATCGCTGTAAAAAGTATAATTCTTAGATTGTAAAAACTCTTTAATTGCCATAAAATTATTTATTATACCATTATGAACAAGTATAATTTGTTTGTGTTGTGATATATGTGGATGCGCATTAGCGTCCGTCTTTCCGCCATGAGTTGCCCATCTTGTATGTCCAAGTGCTATTCTAGAAAATAATTGTTGCTTATATACTTGTTGTTGTTGTAAGTCGTTTGTTTCATATAATGATTGAACTAAATCAAAACAATCATGTTTTGATGTTGATGCTTTTTTAATTACTTCAAACTTGCTTGTCAAGTCATTATAATAACATATTCCAATTGAGTCATAGCCTCTATTTTGTATTAATTCTAAACTATTAAAAATATGTTTTAATGAATTTTTCGTATTTTTGGAATATATAAACGTTATTCCGCACATAACATAATATAAATATAAAAAGTTTTATATTTATATTATAAATATTAGATGTTATAAATATTAGATGTTATAAATATTAGATGTTATAAATATTAGATGTTATAAATATTAGATGTTATAAATATTAGATGTTATAAATATTAGATGTTATAAAGACTACAAATAATGACCTTTTCCTGTTTTAAATATTTTAAAACGAGGCGTATAAGGAACAATATTAACATAATTAACTTGTGTTGGTAAAGGGGTGCTATTACTTATACTTTCTCTTAAATCTTCTATACATTGTTGAGATAGTCGATTGCGTCTATTTGACCTAACTAAATTAGCAAAATTTTGTTTTCCTAACTTATTAGTTGTCAAAATTTGACTATCTTTTGCTGAACTATGTTTATTTGCGTTAATTTTATTTTTTATTATGTCTTCTGTTGTTGTTATACATTGTTCATCTATTTGATATTGATTAACAAAACCACGACCAACAATAACATTTTCATCATATGGTTTAATTGATAATAGCTTTGGAACATTATTTAATCCAATAAGCCCTTGAATCATTTTTCTTGATAAATTACTTCCATTTTTCTCTGGAATAATTATACTGTTTGATGTTGAAGTACTTGCTCCTGGTAAAAGCTCAATTGCCTTTGATATTGTATCAATATTACTTGGGTCTCTAATAATTTCAATATTATTATTTGGATATCTATAAAGGGGATTTGGATCTGTTTCTGGATTATGATATATATATATACATTCTACGTCTGTAAAATCGCGACTTGGTGTTGTATAAATTAAACTCTCAAAACTTATAGAATTAGTATTTATTAATTTATTATTATTAAATAGTTTAAAACTTAAAAATGTATTAAAATAGACATCATAGGTAAATCTTACATCTAAAAGAACGGGTTTAAGTAGATTATAAGATGAACTTTCTATAGTGGTTTGAGTTTGAGGTAGATTTCTAGTATTTAAATTGTTAGGCTTTGTTATGGTTACATTATCAAAACTAATTGTACTAATGCTATAATTAGCACTATTATTGAAGTAAGTAATATTTGGTCTTGTAATGTTACCAGATATGCTAGTAAAAGCAAGATTATTAAACTCATTATAATGACTTTTTAAGTTATTAACATCAAATAAGTTATTAAAATAAATAGTAAATATTTTATTAATACTGGTAAAAATATTATAAGCACTAACCCTTTTCAAAAGTATATTTGCTGATAACTCAGTATCATATAAATAGTCATTATCAATATATTGTTGCAGACTATTATATTTTTTTTTGACATTCTCTGGATTATAAATAGAGCTAGTATTAATATTTTCTACAAAATTTATTTTGCCCGAATCATATGGAAAACTAATGTGTTTATATATATCACTTTGAATAAGACCTGTTCTAAAATTACCCAAAGATAAATAAACAATATATGGGTTACCTATTTTTCTAGTAAAACTAATAGGCTTTGAGGGTGTCGACACTTGAACGTTTAACAAATGTATATTAGAGCTAGTATCAAATAATATTTGGCTTGTTGCCTTTCTCACCATTTCAAAATTATTTGTTCTAATTAAAAAAGTCTCAAAACTTATTGTTAAACTATTGTTAGGTGTAGTATCATAACTTAAGTCAACTGTATAGACTATTTTTTTATTATTAATAGTGTATTTATTATATATATTATTGTATATATTGAAAGGTGTAGCGCTAGTGATTGGTGTTAATGATGTTATATCAGAAATGTCACTAAATCTAGTAAAACTAGGGAGACTAATATCTCTATATAAATTAATGAGTCCATCTACCGGTGTTATACTTTTAATTTTACACATTAAACCATTATAACATATATCACTATTGACCCCTTGTCCCCTGGTAAAAAAAGAATTACTAAAATCTCTAGTTATATAGTCTTTTACATTTAGTTTATAATAATCATAATTAGGATTATTGGTACTATTAGTACTACTATTTTTATGAAAATTGGAACTATTATCTTTATTATTAAAATAATAATTTAAATTAAATAATTTAGAACCAATAACATCAATCGAGTCTTTTGTTAATAAATAATTATTATTAGGGATATAATTGTTTATATTAGTATTTTTAATAAATACTAATTTACCAAATTTGTTATTATCAGTAAAAATGAATTTTATGTTATTTTTTATATTATTTAATGTTAATAAACAATCACTTCGTGCTATGCCACCGTCACTCACTCTTAAAGAAATGTAGTTTAATATTATAATATTAGTAGAATTATCTAGTGAATTAAAGAAATTATTTGTGGTTAACAAGTGCCGAGAAAAATCAGTAGTGACATTTGTTTTTAGAAAAATTTTTGCTCCTTCACTAATGCTGTTTATTTTATTTTGTGTCAAAATAATATAGTTGTTACGGGTCGCTGGGTTGAAGTTAAGCGCCATATAATTAAAAATAACATTATATATTCTTAAATTTATATCTTAAATTTATATCTTAAATTTATGATATTATATCCGTATTATTAAAATACCAATTTGTTGATAAATAATCCGCTTTTGTATCGCTGAGCTTACTTTGTTTGCTTGATTTAAGATTTGGACCTTTATACATTATTGAATTTATTTCGAAAGTTCCTATAGCATAGTTATAATATTTTAAATTAGAAATAGCGCCATCAAATCCTCCATTATAATTCACATATAAATTATCATAGTTTTGTTTAATAATATTTGATAATTTATGACGTTTTGTTAAATTACCATTAATATAAATATCAACCACATTTTGTGCTGTTGTTCTAATTACTACACATACCCATTTTTTAATAGGAATACCATCGACATATATATCATCATAATAAGTATTGTTATTGTTTTCATTATTATGAAATACGTTTACTCTAACTAACATTCCTAAAAGGGGGAACTTATCTAACAAATTATCGCTAATATTTTTTTTACCATTATATAAATATACACCCGGACAATTGTTAGGACCAAATATTCCTGTTCCCCCTTCGCCTTGTGAATTTGGTGAAGATCCTTTATTGAAAACATGTTTGAAGTCAATTGTTTCTTTATAATCTGTAGCATTAACATGTATCCAAAATGCGTAAGAGAATTCAATTCCCTCATATTCATTTATACTGCGTAAGATAGGGATTGATGCTTTTTCGCCTAAAGACTGTGTAATAGTTAGTCCTTCTGTCCCATCTTTTAATCCATATATTAAAAATGGTGTTTCTGATGGCGAAAAAAAGTAATATAATAATTTGCTTCCAACATAAAATAGTAAAGCAAAAATAATTATTATTGCCAATAAAAATGTCATTTTTGCTATCGTTGTGTTTGACGATAAAAATTCATTTGCTGATTTTAATCTTGATTCCGCACTATATGGAACAGCTGCATTTATATTTTTGGTAATATTAGTAAATATACTTTCTGGTGGATTCATAATATTAATATATAATATTATATAAATTATATAAATTATATTTCAAAACTGCCTTTTTCTGTATTATACTCTAAAAAGCTTACTTTTAATCTATATTTATTAAATAATGATTTTGCTAATGATTTATCAATTCCTTCTTTATAAATATTGTATGCTTCTTGTGGATTTATGGAATCATTTTCATAGCGAATTCGTGTAATAAAGCCTTCAAATCCACTATTAATACCAGTATTATTTGCGGCGGTTGTGCCTTGAGACATATTTCCTATATATATATTTTTTTTCTCAGTTGTGCTATAAAAATTATGATATAATCCGTGCATTATAAATGAATTTCGCAATTTTCCATCTAAATATACATCTAGTGTTCTTGTGTCAATACTTAATGTTAAATTGTTCCATTTTTGAACTGATATATTTGGTATTTTATATCTTGTGTAATTTCTTCTATTTGCTAAAACACTTCTTGCTCTTCCTGATACATTATTATCTAAATATGTTTCAATATCAATTAATAAATTATTTTCGTATTTATCTAAAGCAATGTTTATATTTTTAGGTTTAATTTGGTTTAAACTAATATCTTTTTCAACTTTGGTGCTTAGACCGCTTAACATCGAAGCTAGTTCAGGTAATGTTGGTGCTTTTGAATCAACGGCCATATATAATATATTTTTTTCGTTTGATATATTATTGCCCCAATTATCTATGTAAAACCATACACTTAATGTAAAATTTGATGAGCTATTTTCTGGAATATCTTGCGCCATTATTATATTGCTTTTTGTTACAAACAATGCACCTACAGAACTTTCTAGTGATACTGGTTTAGCGGCATCACACATAACATCATAAATTATATTTGTTTTGAAAAATAAATTGCGAAGGCCCCATATTACCACAATAATCAAGATTATTACAATAATAATATTAAATATGCCCATATTAAAATATTAAAATATTAAAATATTAAAAGATCTTAAATATAATATCTTAAATATAAAATATATTTATTTGTTATTTAACTATTAACGATAAACAATTATTAAACTATTAACTATTAACTATTTGTTATTTGTTATTTGTTATTTGTTATTTGTTAAATTATATAATAACTCAATTGTTAATGGACTTGTAATTTCACTATAATAGTTTATTTCTTTAATACTTCCGTGTATTCCTTCATTTTCTCCTATTGTTACTTTATCGCCTTTAAAATATGGGGTTACGTCTTTTTTTGTTCCTACCAATTTGCCATCTATAAAAACATCTATACTATTATTGGAATAATTAATAACAAAAAACAACCATTTTTGGTGTTTTATATTTTTCCCTTCATATATAGTATCTAACTGGTCTCCTTTATTATTTAGTGTTCTAGATTTAACAATAATAGATTGTGATTTTCCATTATAATATATTGCTGGTTTATAAGCGTAATTAAATATTTCAGTATCTTTATTATAAGCTATTGATGTATTTGTTGGTTGTGGATTTATATAAACATAAAAACTTATACTATATGTATAATTGTAGGGAAATTTGTTTATAACTTTGGGTGGATCAAAAAAACTGGTTTTAATATTATATATTCCATTATAATCATTTTTCAATAATTTAAAATTGTAACCTTTTGTGTCGCTTATATTGTCTTTTGTTTGTTTAGTTATTTCTTTAGATTCAGGAGCTATTTCTGTTGAACTATCGAATGATTTAAATAGTGTATTTTCTTGTTTATTTAAATTTAATGTAGTTAATAATGCGTCAATAGGATTTGTTATAATAGGATTGCTTGTGCTATCAGTTTTAGGTATTGGAATATCAATAGTAGAATTAACATTTTTGTTAAGATTTTGATATATAGCAATAACCTTTTTTTCATTTAAATAATAAGGGTCTGTTCCTTTTAACAAGCTGCTTTTATTAAGTGTTCTAAAATATTTAAATAAGAACGGCAATATAAATAGTAATGTTATTAATAGCATTAGTATAAAAAGTAATAAATATACAGAACTTGGTGTTAATTTAATATCTTTATTTATTTCATCAATAACAATTATTAACAAACAAGGTATAAAGAAAATAGTTTTTTTGATAACACAAATGTAATCATAAATATTCTTATTTGGGTCACTATTTTCACACAAGTCATTTGAACCTTGCGTTTTTATGGAAAATAGTGCCGCAAAAATTGCTAACACAACAATTACAATTGTTATGCTTATTAGAGATTGTGTAATACTAAACATATTAGTATTTTTTTGTGAATATAGCACATAGTTGATTATGTATATAATACTTATTAGTATAAATAAGAGTAGCCCAATATACATGAATAAAATTCTTAATGGTTTTAAATATGTGCTTTGAATTCTGTCACTCTTTATATTATAAATGGCTGCGTCATACTTGTCGGCAGTTAGCTCCATATTGTCAGTTCCATTTATAGCAAGTCTCTCATTTGGATTAATCTTATTATTATTATTATTTCTAAATACTAGAAAAAGAAAATAAAAGACTCCAACCCCTAACAATACTATTGCTCCTAATATTTCGTAGGGTGTATTTTGTAGTCCAAATAGATTGTAATAACTATTTAAATAATAAACTAGACCAAAAACTAATAAAATGACTAACACATTAATGTATCTATAGTAAAAATATTCATGCATCGCGGAATTAGCTTTATCTTTGAATTTTATTCCATTAATTAACACATCTGTTGAAATGCTTATACTATTTTTTAAGAAATTCACTGTTTTATCTGAATATTCACTAATTTTATTAAAACCAGTTTTTAATAATTCTCTCATTATTAGATAATATTAATAATATAAATTAATAAATTTATATTATCCACTATTACAAAGTTTGTGTTTCCACTATTACAAAGTTTGTATTTCCACTATTACAAAGTTTGTGTTTCCACTATTACAAATTTTCATATGCTGTTTTTTTTCCATGACAATCTCTACATAAAGCTACTAAATTAGTAATATCATTGGATCCACCATATTCTAGTTTCATAACATGGTCTACTTCAAACCATGCAGGCAACTGTTTTTGGCAACCTTTACAATGCCAGTTTTGCGAAGCCGCCACAAACTTTTTTTTGGTTTCACTTACACTTCTTTTTGTTGAAGTATTTCCAGATTGTAATATTTTTTGTTGCTGCTTTGTCATATTATTATAATTCGCATTTATTGACTTTTGTAAATGTTGAGACTCTCTATAGTTTGTTCCGGCACTCAAATTATAATTGTTATTTAATTCATTACTTATTGATTTAGATGTAAAATCAATAATTGGAGTTATAATACTAGCGGTGTTTCTATCTATTGGTAAATATTTAATGTAACCATTTGTATTAACTACAAAATCTCTATAGTTTGCTGGATTTTTCTTTATAAATAAATATATACATAGTCCAACAAAAGCGATTAGTCCCATTTTATAATATTTTTCATAATTTTTAAGTTTAGCTAGTAATTTACCTTCAAAGTATGTATTAAGCAATACAAAACCCGTTATAGTTAATATGAGCAATTCAAATTTCATATTTATTATTAATAATTATAATAATATATTAATTATAGTAAATATAATAAATATAATATAATTTGTAGTAAAAAAAATTCATAATAAAAATGAAAAAACTACTATTTAAAGTTAATAGTGAGTCCAATTATTACTAATACTAACAACACTACTAAGCTCCCAAAAATGTATTTTTGCTTATTTCTGCTTTCTTCATATTTTTTTAGCTCCTTAATTTTATAGTTTTCATAATATTTATTCATTGCGTCATAATAAGTTATTTCTGGTTTTCCTAAATAAATATTTATTTTATTATGTATAAAATGTACCCATTTTACAAATGACTCACGAGAGTCTAAATATGGTGTAACAGGATAAGCATCTAAAAATTTACTAAATACATTACCTATATCACTAATTGGCAAAAACAACGGTAAATTTGTTATAAAGTCATAATATTTCTTTTTTGTTGAATCATTGCTATTGTTAGGATAACTTAAGGCAATTGTATATAAAACAAACCAATAATGTGGTCCCCATATTATTGGATTTAATACATTATTATTTGACATATTATTATTTGACATATTATTATTTGACATAACTTATAAATAACATTAACAAAACTATTGCGTGTTTTTACCATAAAAACTCTTGATTAGTTCATATATTAATTTAAGTATTATAATAATCATTATAACTTTATATAAATTGATTGAATTGTCAAATAGCTTGTCATTATGTTTAAATCATAAATTCATTCCAGTCATAGTCTTCTTCGTGTTTTAAGCATTTTATATTGTTTAGTTCAAACATTTTTTGTCTTATTAATTCCAGATTTTTTTTAGCTTCTTCGTGATTTTTGAGTAATTTTTTCACTGTATATTTTGCTATACATACATTGTCTAACGCCTCAACCCACGACTCTGCTAATTCTGAGTCTGAAGCACTATATTCTTTATTCTTATACCATTCTATCGAGACTGAATAGTTATGCTCATTACATTTTTTAGTGATTTCTTGAAGTTCAATTTGATCGTTTATTAAATCTGCTTTTGCATTGTTTAGTTCTTTTTGAGAATAACCTAATGACTCAATAGCTTCTTCAAGTTCTCTTTCACAAACTAATTGTTCAAAAGATAGTGCTTGTATTTTTTCCAACTTTTTAAATAGCTCATTATGTTGTTGCGAAACACGCCATCTACAATAGTCTAAGCGAAATCCATAATTATTTAAATTTATATTTTCATCTACAAGCTGTCTTGCTATAAGTCTTTTCATTCTATTAGACACAACTAACCATTGCAGAAAATTGTCGTTTTCATTATATACTTTACACACATTAATACCAAAATGATGACTGCATTTAGATGTATTGTGATATACATAATATCTTGGATAATCTTGACATTTTATTTCTGACTCATATATTGTATGATAAGTCTGGTGGCAAGTCATTTAACACTAATAAGATTTGTATACTTACAATAACATGTCAATTTTATTTATCAACATAATATATTATATTTTATTCTTAAAATCCGATTTAAATGTGTATTTAAAATAAATATAAAACAATAATATGTAAATACATTAGACAAGTAACTATTACGCTAATTATGAATATTAAGAAGCAAGTATTTTGCAATAATTGTGGTAAATTAGGCCATTTATTTCATAACTGTCGTGTTCCTATAACAAGTATTGGAATAATTCCGTTACGAATAGTTAAAAAGTTTAATAACGATTTACAACATCTTGAAAATGTTATTGAACTATTAATAATAAAACGAAAAGATAGCCTGGCTTTCATAGATTTTATGAGAGGAAAATATATTATGGAAGACAAAATTTATATTTTAAATTTATTAAATAATATGAGCATAAATGAGAGAAGTTATTTGCTAACTAATGATTTTGATACTATATGGAGTTATTTATGGAATTATAATACAAATAATTTGTATAGAAATGAAGAAAAGTTGTCAAAAATAAAATTTAACAAATTGAAATCTGGCTATACAAGTATTTTAGAAAGTTACAATTTAAAAGATTTGGTAGATTTATGTGATAAAAAGTATAGCGAACCTGAATGGGGATTTCCAAAAGGTCGCCGAAATTATCATGAAAAAGATATTGTATGTGGACTACGAGAATTTGAAGAAGAAACAGGATATAAAAAAAGTGATATTGAAATTTTTAATAATATTGTTCCATTTGAAGAAATTTTTACAGGTTCAAATTATAAATCTTATAAACACAAATATTTTGTAGGTATTATTAGTAATAATACCATTCCATTAGCTAACTTTCAAATTTATGAAATTAGCGAAATAAAGTGGGTTCCTGTTGATGAAGTACATAGTTATATTAGAGATTATAACTATGAAAAAACAAATATAATAAATGATTTAAATAAATTATTAAAAACATATAGATTATATATATAATATGAATGTCCCAGAAGAAGCTGAGCCCGCTAAAGACGGCATTACTGATTTACAAGAAGAGCCCATAGAAGAATCAGCAGAAGAATCAGCAGAAGAGCCAATAGAAGAATCAGTAGAAGAATCAGTAGAAGAATCAGCAGAAGAGCCAATAGAAAAATCAGTAGAAGAATCAGTAGAAAAATCACTAGAAGAGCCAATAGAAAAATCAGTAGAAGAATCAGTAGAAGAGCCAATAGAAAAATCAGTAGAAGAATCAGTAGAAGAAAAGGATGAAGAGCCAATAGAAGAAAAGGATGAAGGAGCTGGTAAAGACGAAGGCGATGACGACGACGACGATGACGATGACGACGACGATGATGATGACGACGACGACGATAACGACGACGACGAAGACGATGATGACGATGAAGACTTGAATGAAGAAGACGATGATGAAGACTCTACTAGTTATAATAGACAACTTTATACTAAAACAAAAACAAAAACTAGCGCAAAAACCAATAATTTAAAATTGGCGCAAATGTTCCAAGAAAATATGAATAAATTAAACTTAGATAAAAGTGAGTTAGTAGAGTTAGAACAAAATGTCAAAACCAAGAATGATACAAAATATTATTTAAATGCAATTGAGTTATTAAATATGAAAGAATTAAATGATTCTTTTGATAAAAATTATAAATTCCTATATCCACATTTAGACGATGAATTTTTCAATATTAAAATAGCATATAAAAAAGAATTTGCCGAAAATAAATTACAAGTAAATATTGATTCTGATTTTGAAAAATTAAGCAATGAAATATGTGATAAGGATTTTGAGTTAGCGCCATATCAAAAATTCATTAAGAATTTTTTATCAACAAATACACCGTATAATGGATTATTACTTTATCACGGACTAGGAACGGGTAAAACCTGTTCCGCAATAGGCGTTGCCGAAGAAACAAGAAAATATTTAAAATATATGGGTTATAATGAACGAATCATAATAGTAGCCTCTCCAAATGTCCAAGAAAATTTCTATTTACAGTTATTTGATGAACGAAAACTCGAATTTAAAAATAATAACTGGACTATTAATAATTGCGCAGGCCAAAGCATATTAGATGAGATTAATAGCACGCATAAAAATTTAACACGAGAGAAAGTAGTAAAAATTATGACAAATATAATAAATAATTATTATTTATTTATGGGCTATACACAGTTTGCGAATCTCATAATAAAGAAATCAAATCCTTTAAATCCTTCAAATCCTTCAAATCCTTCAAATCCTTCAAATCCTTCTAATCCTAGTGCTCCGTTAGACAACACACAAAAAAAGAAGATGGCAGAACGATTACAGAAATTCTTTGATAATAGATTAATAATAATTGATGAATTTCATAATATAAGACAATCTAAAGACAATACTAACAAACTAGTTTCAAACGAATTACTCAAGCTTGTTAAAAATGTTAATAATTTAAAATTATTATTTCTATCGGCAACACCTATGTTTAATGATTATAAAGAAATCATATTTTTGATTAATATATTAAATATGAATGATCGACGTAGCATTGTAGATATTAAAGATATATTTAATAGTGATGGTTCTTTTTTAGTAAATAGCAAAGGCGAAGAAGTTGGATTACAATTGTTTAAGCGAAAAATAAATGGATATATTAGTTATGTGAAAGGGGATAATCCTTTAAGTTTTCCTTTTAGAATTTTACCAAATGATTTTTCCCCATATAATAGTATAAAAACAAAGACTTATCCGCAATTTAAAATTAATGCTAGTCCATTAACACAATCAATAGAACTGTTTGATATATATATCAACGAAGGCATTTCTCCATATCAAGAATTTGTATATAATATTATACTAAAAAATAATATGTCAAAATTTGATGAAGACAAACTAAATAATATGGACTCCTTTGGTTATACACTATTACAAAAACCATTAGAAGCATTAAATATTGTATTTCCAAATAGCAAATTAGAATCGTATTTTGAAGAAAAATTGGCTTATAATGAGAATAATATTACACAATTATTAGAAACACTTAACTTGGAAGAAATAAATACTTTGTTTCCTATTAAAGAGGTCATTGGTAAAGCAGGCATTAATAATCTTATGAGCTATCAAGAAAGTTATGCGCCCAAATCAAGGCACAACTATAGTTATAGAGCTAGCGACAGCCCCAATATTTTTGATATTAATAGTATTGGTAAATATAGTTACAAAATTAAATCAATAATAGACTCTATTATTAATAGCAATGGGCCTATTATTGTGTATTCACAATTTATTGATGCTGGATTGATTCCAATTGCCTTAACATTAGAGTCTATTGGATTTACAAGATATGGAACTAATAGGTCACTTTTTTTAACACCTCAAAGCGAGGAATTAGATATTGCTAGTTATAAGAAAAAGTCTGAATTGGGCACCGGGTCAAAATTTCATGGTGCCAAATATATTATTATTAGTGGAAATGAGAATTTATCTCCCGATGTTGTTGGTGATTTAAAGGCAGCAACAGACTCAAATAATAGCGATGGTAAAAATGTTAAGGTTATTCTTCTTTCGGCCGCAGGAAGTGAAGGTATTGACTTAAAATTTGTTAGGCAAGTGCATATTTTAGAACCTTGGTTTAATATAAATAGAATAGAGCAAATTATTGGACGAGCAATAAGAACATGTAGTCATAAAAATATGCCACTAAAGGAACGAAACGTGCAAATATTTATGCACGGCACAATGTTGCATAATAATAATGAGTCAGTCGATTTACTAATTTATAGAAAAGCAGAAGCAAAAGCAAAAGTTATTGGTGCTATTAGCCGAATATTAAAAGAACATTCTATTGATTGTATGCTAAATTATGAACAACAAAAATTTGATGAAAAACTACTTAATAAAAAATTAACATTAACACTTTCAAATAATGCTTCAATAAGTTATAGTATTGGTGATAAATCATATAGTCCATTATGTGATTATATGGCTGAATGTAGTTATAAATGTCAGCCAGAATTAGAAGACTATAAAACAAAAATGGGATTAACAGGGGACATAGAAGAAAATAATTCTTCTTATAATGAATTTTTTTTACAAACCAACAATGAAGCAATAGTGAAACTAATTAGAGATTTATTTAAAGAGAAATATTTTTGTACTAAAGAATATATTATTAGTTATTTAACTAGTTTTAATAATTATTCAACAAATCATATAAATAATGCTTTGGATCAGTTAGTAAATAATGAAAATAGCTATATAACCGATAAATATAATACATTAGGGAAATTAATAAATGTTGAATACCTTTACATTTTTCAACCATCACAATTAAATAATGATGCTACTATTTTTGAAAGGTCTAATCCAATACAGGCTAAGCCTGATGGAATAGCATTTGCTCTTCCTGAAACATTTGATGTATTTGATGATAAAACAAAAACTGTTTATGTTGACAAAACCGAAGTTGAAAAGCCGTTAAAGGTTGAGCCTGTGAAAACAAAAGCAGATACAAAAGCTGATACAAAAGCTGATACAAAAGCTGTCCAAACAAAGATTAATTTTACTATGTATGATGAAGACTATTTATCAATACAGCTTATTGATTATGTAAAATCGCTAATTCTTGAACTGGAAATAAATTATAATTATATTACTAACATACAAACTAATCAATCAACAGATGATAATAAATATATACATTATGGTTCAATTATTAAACTATTAGCAGAAGAATCAGTTTTAGACTCACATACTATACAAACATTAGCAATTGCTATTTTACTAGATGATTTGAATATTGAAAAAACTACTTTATTAGTGAATTATTTATTAAATAATGGTTATGATTTAAACGGACTAGCAAAATTTGAAAGTGACTTGGTTAGTTATTATGAGGAACATTTTATAACGTCTATTGATGGTAAATTGCGCGCACTAATAGTACCACAAAAAAGCGAGTTTAAAAATTATACATTATACATAATAACAAAAAGTAAAGTTCCTCATATTAGTGGTTCTAATATACTATTAACATTAGGACAATCCGAAGACTATGATGATTTTGCTGAAACTATTACTAGGAAAAAGGTTGCTCCATCAAATATTGCGCAATCTCTCGGGTTTTTGGCGTTGGCAGAAAAAAACAAACAAGAATATATTACATATTTTAAAATAAAAAGCGGCACAAACAAAGGTGCTCGTTGTAGTCAAGCAGGAAAAGCGCATAGTGAAAAAATATTTGTTGCTATTGGCGTTTCTAATAGTATTATTGAAAAATTAAAAAAATATAATCAAATTGCTTTTTGTAATGCTTTGGAAATCTATTTTAGATATTATGATTTAATTAAAAAAGACGACAAGCGTTGGTTTTTCAACTTGGTTCAATCATTAATTAATAACTTTAGCTAATTTATTTTGTTATTTGTTATTTTGTTATTTGTTATTTGTTATTTGTTATTTGTTATTTGTTATTTGTTATTTGTTATTTGTTATTTGTTATTTTCTATATATATAAATTTAATATTAATATATATAATTGAATAAATATTAAATATAAAAATCTTATTATATACCAATATGTCTAAATCAGTAAATAAAAAATATTCGTTAAAACAGACTAAAGACAAAACTTTGACTAGTAAAAATTCTAGCACAAATTTACATATATATATTACTTCATTATTGACGCAAAAAATTGTATTAAATTATAATGAGGTAAATTCTGATTTATTTAACACATTAGAAGTTAGATTAAAACAATTTAATGAAGGGAAATGTATTAAAGATGGCTATGTTAAAAATAATAGTGTGAAATTGTTAACATATTCAGGTGGAGAATTATTTTCAAATAAATTAGTGTTTGAATGTGTATTTGAGTGTTTGATTACAAATCCAGTAGAGTCTATGATATTAAATTGTGAGGCAAAATCTATTACAAAAGTTGGTGTGCGCGCTGAACTAGTAACCGATGATAATATTAGTCCATATATTATTTTTATAGCACGCGACCATCATTATAATAATGAAATGTTTTCGCAAATCAAAGAAAATGATATGTTACAAGTTAGAGTATTGGGACAGCGTTACGAATTAAATGATAAATTTATTAGTGTAATTGCTGAATTAATTGCTATTAATAACTATGGGACACTAAAAAAAGAGTTAGAGGGCGATTATGGATTAGAAGTTGAAGACACGCTGGATTCTACTATGGAACAAACTGGAGGTGAAACTAAAATTAAGTTAAAAACAAAAAAAAGCGGTCAAAAAGTAAAAAAAAATATGGCTTAGTTTTAGACTTTCTCATTAATTACTAAATAATTTGGTATGCTTGATTTAAAAAATGTTCGTAGTATTAAGAATCCTGCTATTATATTTGCAATCCAACACCATAAAGAACCCCATGTATTAGTTTTATAATAAGTATAATAAATCGCAAGAAAAACTATTACATGTATAGCAAATAGAATATATTTTTTAATATATAATAATATTACTAAAAGAAATGTTAACCATGTAAAAGTATATAGTGGTATTACCTTAAGCCAATTCCATGCCAAATGGCCGTTTTCTGCTTGTGTCATTGAAAAATCAACATTTAATAAAACACCAGAAATGAAGAAAAATAGTATATATAATATTATTAGTGATGCTTTTACTTTGAATTTAACATTATTTGGTATTAATATAAATAAAATAGGTTGTAGTGCTATTAAAAATAATCCTAGCTGTGATAATAATCTATTTGTTTCCATATTATCCAGATGTTTCCAAGTAAAATATTCTAACAATTGCATTGAAACAAACGAATATAAGAATAAACACTCATAGCCATTGATTACATTATTAAAATAAGCAAAGTTTATTCCAAATAAACTAAATAAAAAAGTATTTAATGACACTGTTTCATTCCAACACATCTAAATTTATAATATATAAATAAGTTATAAAATTATATAAATAAATTATAAAATTATGTACCTGATGTAATACTATTTAAAGCTATTTAGAGACATACTATTAGAAATGGAGTCACTTGAAGAAAATAACATACACCCCAATGATTTAGATAAATTATGTAAAACTATTGAGCCTCTTGATAAAATACATCATATTGAAATAGCTAAAATATTAAAATTAAGCAATATATATTTAAATGAAAATAATAATGGCATTTTTGTAAATCTTAATAAAATATCAATCACTACATACAACTCTATATTAAGCTATATTAATTTTGTTAAGAAACAAGAAACATATATTAATAAAGATGAAAAATTGAAAAAGGATTTGGAAACTACTTATTTTAAAGATAATAAAGATAACATTAGTAATATTGTAAGTAATGTTATGCACTAAAGAACTATTAAATGCGCCTATTAAATTAGAGGATATGGAATGCTATATGTTATATGGCTTAAACGCAAATTCGTCCAATAACATAATGAATGTTGTAACAACGGATAGTTCAGCAACTTTAACGAGTTTAACGAGTTCAGCAAATTCAGCAACTTTAACGAGTTTAACGAGTTCCGCAACTTCAGCAACTTATAATAAAAAATATCAAATGTCAATCATTCCTAATATTCCGCTAAGTAGAGTAAAAGTAGACTATAGTAAAAAATATAGTAAATACAACGAACCATTTAAGATCACTAATCATAAAAATTTTCAGGATAAATTATTTTGGTTATTTTACAAGTTAATTAATAATTTTGATGATAGTGATTTAGAAACGCTAAATTCTTTTAGTGTTATGAAAGACTTTAAATTTGGTATTGTTGAAAAATTACGAAGCCAAAAAAATATTTTAAAACACTTCAAAATAAGTAAATCATTTGTAGAAGACGATTTAACAAATAATGAAAAAATCAGCTTTAAAACATTTCATGCCTTATGTATATTACATTTAATTAATGTAATAATTTTACGTTCCAATAATAGTTATTGTGTTTTATGCTGTAATAACGATGAAAAAGTTTATAATTTACAAAATTATAAAGTCTTACAACTATCAAATGAAAAAATGAGTGCGCAGTTTAATAATTTTGATGTTGAGTTACTAAATGGTTCAATCAGTGAAGAAGAATTACAAAATTATTTATCTAGTTATTTTCATATTGAAAATATTGAAAAACCATTAAAGGCTTTTTCAAGTTATAAGCTGGACGACTTAATAAAAATAGCAGAACAATTACAAATTTCCATATATGATGAAAATGGAAAAAAAAGGAAAAAGCAGGACTACTATGAAAAGATAGTACAGAAAGTAGCTTAATACATTATAACCTAATATATTATAGGCTAATATATTATAGGCTAATACATTATAACCTAATATATTATTCAATATCAACGTGTGTAATCATATGTCTTCGGCAACAACTTTTTTTTAAATTAAGCAGATCAAGCACTTCGCCTTCTGGTGTTTTATCCATAAAATCTTTTGTTAAATATACTACTTTGTCAACTTCAAGCGATTTATCAATTTTTCGTTTTTGAACTTCGCGTTGATAATATCTATATTTATTACCTAATACTTTGCCGCATGTGAAACATTTTACTGGAATAATCATAGTAAACTATTATATTATAGTATTTAAATATAATAGTTTTATATTTCAATTTTTAAAAATAATAAATAGTTTGTAGTTTATAGTTTATAGTTTATAGTTTATAGTTTATAGTTTATAGTTTATAGTTTATAGTTTATAGTTTATAGTTTATAGTTTATAGTTTAAGGAATAAGTAGATTAGCTCTATTTTTATTCTCTAGATTTTCTGTCTTTTTACCCTTTAGACCCTCTCTATTATTATTTGTAAGTCCTTCATAAACAGCAAATCTGTTTAATTTTGATGGCTCATTTGATGTCATATTAATATTAAAGTAGCTTAATAATATTATACTTAGTACTACCGCAAATATAATAAAAATAATTGTTTGTGTCATCTTTGCATATCTACTTGCCATATTGGTTTTATAATATAATAAATATAAAATATAAAATATTTAATATATTATAAAATATAAAATATAAAATATTTAATATATTATAAAATTGAAGTGTTTTAATTTATTATATTATATTATTTTATTTTATTTTATTTTATAAATTATAAATATGATTCAACACCAAGACTGGAATAGTGTCAAATTTACTAGTGCTATACCAAATAATAATGCTAAAAAAGTTACTTTTAAGAAAGCCATTATTCCAGAAGTAATATTTATGGATGCTCCTAAACAGTTGGGTCAGTTAATCTCTCAAGCCAGATTAAGTCAATTAAAAAATCAGAAGCAATTTGCTGCTCTTATTGGAGTAGCTCCACAAATGTTGGCGCGATGGGAAGCAAATAAAGAAGCACCTAATAATGCGCAAATTGCTAGTATTGAAAAGCTTACCAAGGTTAAACTTCCTAGGTGTCAAAAAACAATTGTTAATGAGTTGTAAAACTTATTTTCAAATTCTTATTTTCAAATTCTTAGTTTCTTAGATTATTTTTTTTTTGGTTTTTTCTGGCTTTTTGGTTTTTTATCTTTTTTATCTTTTTTATCTTTTTTATCTTTTTTACGCAATGTTTTACGAAGACCTTGAGCTGTATTTTTTCTCTTTTCAAGTGCTATTAATTCTTTTAATTCTTCATAGATGGCATTAATCAAGTCATCAGAACTAGCGTTTTTAATAAATGGACGCACTAACTTAATTGTATTGAACTTAGGCAACATATCTGGGTCATCCCCGCTTTTATCCATTCTAATTTTTATTACTGCTTTTTTTAAATATTGAGCAAGTTTCATTCTGTCATGTGTTCTATGTATTTTTTCTAATTTGTTAACTCTTTCTTCAAATGTTCCACTAACTTGGGCATGTAAAATGGTAGTAAATTCCATAAATGCGTCTTTATAAGTTATAAATTCAAATTCTTTAGATTCATAACCAAATCTATGTTTAGACATATGCGATTGTATTAACGGCGTAGCTTTAAAGTATGTTAAATTTTCTACAACATTATTATGATCAACTTTAGTAAGTGTATTATGTTGACTAACTTCATAATAATAGTTCATTGCGTTAATTTTACTAACTTGTTCTAATGGAATTGGTCTTAGTGGTACTTCTTTTGGTAGTACTGGTACTTCTTTTGGTAGTACTAAGGAACGTGATTTTAATAAATCACGCATTGTTAAAGCTTGTTCTTCGCTTAATCTTTCCATACTAATTTCCTTAACACTATTTGGTGGAACATAAACACTATTTGGTGGCAGACTAGGTATATGGGGATTGTGATGCGTTAGAGTAAAACCTGGAAGAAAACGCTCTAACGCACCGCAATCCCTGTCACTGCAAAGAGAAGTAGGTGGATTTACCACTTGTTTTGCGCGTATATATGCCCTTCTATTACTTTCAACTAATGCTTTTAAATCCATTTCAACCAAACATGCAAATATATAAATTTTTATTACACAATTGGGTTCATAGTATGTATCACAATGTGCTTTAATAAGTTTTAAGGCTTCGCTCATCAAAATTGGACCGCAAGCATTAATATTACTAGTAGAATCATACACGTAATCTCTTAATTGTCTATTGTAATATTTGCTATAAGTTTTCTCACAATTGTAGGGTAAATCGGGATAACTATAATTAGGAACAATCGAACTACATTCACAATTTTTTGTATTTTTAGCATCAATATTATAAATAATTTCTTTTTTTCTTGAACCACTTGTTCTACTATTTTCAGGAATACAATGTGTTATACCAGAGTAAGCTTGTGTAGGAGTGTTATTATCAGGTGTTAAAAATAGTTCAGGAAATTTATTAATTTCCTGATGTTCATGACTAAACTTAAAAGCAGGACTAAGAGACCTTGCTAGTGCTTGTCTATAATTTTTACATATAAAATCTGCCTCTGTTTCATACACTGGAACACACTTTCCTAAAGCATCAAATGTATATAGTTCAACATTTTCTGGTATAGTAATAGCAAAATATTTCTTTTTTGCTGGAGCGCCCAACATAGATGTAAGCATAGTTCCGTGGCCTACAATAACATATGTTGCTGTTGTTCCTGTAAATTTAGGATATTTTGGAGATTGCTCCATATTATATTATACAAATATTAATATTTTACAATGGAAGCAATTTGTAGATTGTGTTATGTCTTTTTGTAAATTTTTTAGGTATTATAAATATTATAAATATTATAAATATTATAAATATTATAAGTATTATAAGTATTATAAGTATTATAATTGTTTCATATATTATATTTAATAATATATATTATGTATATATATATATATATATATACATATGACATTATCTTTAAAACAAAGATATAGAAAAAAATCGCAAAGAAAAGGACGAGAAATATGAAAAAAATAGGAGGACTAGTTAGGTTGTTTGGAAGACCTACAAAAACAGGTCCACTAACAGAACTTCCAAAAGGAGCTCCAGTAAAAGGAGTTCCAATAACAGAAAAAGTTTCAATAGCAGAAAAAGTTCCAATAGCAGAAGGAGTTCCAGTAAAAAAAGTTCCAGAAAAAGTTTCAATAGCAGAAGGAGTTCTAATAGCAGAAGGAGTTCTAATAGCAGAAGGAGTTCCAGTAAATAAAGAAACTTCAAAAACATTAGAATCAGACACGTGTCCTAATATTGAAAGATTAAAAACCCAGTTAAAAGAGATAGGAATAACATCATTTGAAAGCAAAGCATCAGAAAAAACATCAACCACTAATGATATGAACAGGTATGCCGTGCAGGCAACTAACTGAGGGTGCTAAACATGTTGGTCATATGGCAGACATGCTGCCCGATAAGGAGACTGATGCTGGTGCTGGTGCTAAGTCTGATGCACCCAGCCGACAGCCAACATCAGCTCATGGCGGAGGACGCAATCTCTCTACAAAAAAAATAAAGGTATTTCCAAAAATGTAAAACTAAGCGCAATAGAAGAAAAAGACGTGCTTTCTAATATTTTGATTATATTTCTATCACTTTGTAGCCATTAATTTGTAGCCATTAATTTGTAGCCAT
>Ga0209355_1000326_pt1 | contig 29255 bp, 44 predicted proteins | sample LauGreSBDMM110SN_3_FD_187563 | JGI IMG/M metagenome (GOLD analysis project Ga0209355, IMG submission 187563) | Freshwater lake microbial communities from Lake Michigan, USA - Sp13.BD.MM110.SN (SPAdes) (version 2) | ecosystem: Environmental > Aquatic > Freshwater > Lake | place: Lake Michigan... | reverse complement strand
TTTTTTTTTTTTTTTTTTTTTTTTTTTTTTTTGTTTTTTTTTTTGTTTTTTTTGAACGTATGGGGTTGTCTGTTAAATCTAAAAAATCAGAACTTGGAGATGGACTTTCAGATACATTTACCATGGTAGGAAATATGGGAGATGGACTATCTGAACTACTTGGCGATGGACTAGATACATTTCCCGTTGAAAATATGGGGGATGGTGAATCTGGCATATCAGAATTTTCTGGATTCATTGTATGAAACATAAGGAATGGATCAGGAGACATGCGAGATGGACTTCCAGATGATTTTTCCATTTGCGTTGTCTGATTTTTTTTACTATTCCTACGTTTTTTTAAATTTCTTGTTTTTGTCATGTATTAACATAATTTTAAATTTAATCAAAATGTTAAGAATCTTAATGTGTTTGAATTAACAGTATATCAAAAACGTTTATACAAATAAGTTGTTGAGCCAAATAATATACCTCCCCATAAAGTATCCATAATCACTGTTTTCAAATGCCAATTTTTAAACATTGCATAGTTCGTGGTCTCGTAGACTCCATAGATAACTAGTCCCAACAAAAAGGCATCCAGCACGGGGCGATTGTCTTTCAAAATAAAATAATATAATCCGCCAAGCAAGAATACGTACGATAATATAGCTCCTAGTATATTTAGGTTCCATGGAACCGATTGAACATCTAAGATTTGAGAATGAAATGTTGCTGAATTTGCATAAATGAACATGGAATCAAGTAAAATAAAGATAAGAAAACTTACAAATAATCGCATATTATAAACATACTTAAAAACTTTGCTTCAAAACTGAAGTATGGATTCAATTAAAAATAAAGAATATTTATGGAATACTTTACTTGAAAAAAAGTATTTTAAAGAAGAAGTTACGTTAGATAAAACAGTTCATTTATTTGAAAGTATGATTCAATCTTATAATAATATTGACATTTCGTTGGAAGAAAAAAATATTCAATTTCTAAATCAATGGTTAAAACAATTAGAAGACCTTTCCTTGATTGAAAGAGGTCAGTGGTTGGAAGAACGATTGAATAAACGAGCAAAACAACCGCCTCCTCAGTCAGACTTGATTGAAATTAAACGCTTACTGTATGAGATTTTAGAAAGGCTAGAATAAGGAATCATGTAATTTTTTTGAAGTAATGACTTGTTTATCCAGATTGTATAAGGTTTTCGAATTAATGTATCCTACAATGGAATCATCTTTTATAAAATACAGGGGTTTAAAATCTTCTTCTCTGTCCGGATAAAATTTAGCAATGGGAACACCGTTATACTTGATGATTCCCGCCCTTTCCTTTTTAACGTTTTCTTCAATATCGGCATCATTGGTAATGTCTTTGGAGGAATCTGGATAATACGAATAGAGTGTGGGGTCTGTTTCAGCAATGCGTAAATGATCTTTTTCGTATAAAAATCCGTCAATGGACGATTTTTTAATACAATCCATGATGGACTGATTGAGTAATTGTTTTCGTGTTGAAATGGAAAACAAGAATTCATCTGTGGTTCCCATGACACCATCGACTAAATCTTTTTTCAAATTTTCTGGTATAGGTAAATTTTTTGGTATAACCATTAAATAAATGTGTACTTCAACGAAACGTTCACGTTCGGGTAAATCTTTGTGACTGCAAATACGTCGTGCACGTCCAATGACTTGTTCAAGCCGCACTGGATTCCAGTAGGGTTCCATGATGTGGACGTATTGTACTTCTTTTAACGAGATACCTTCTGCTCCTGCTGATGTAATCATGAAAATTTGAATATTCAGGTCTTTGACTTGTGTTTTTAACGGTTCGGAAATCATGTCTAGATTTCTATTAAAAATGTTACGAATGATTTCTTTTTCTTCTGATGTTTTGGTTCCAACATAGGTAACATACATTGGTTTTTGTTCAGAGACGTCAATGTCTAATTCCCATGTTGCTCGTTTGACTAATTTTAATTCTGTGTAGCCACTATGGTCCAATACTTTGGCGAACAAATTGATACCTTCGATGGACCGATATTGACTGTAGACTAAATGTCTACCCCTGTGATATTTAATGGTGCGTGTCATTTCTTCGTATTTTGGACTGTACGTAGAAATTTCAGTGATATAATTGGACCTATCAATGGCTTCAAAAAAGTTGGGCAAGTTGAGTTCTTCGTCTTCACTTTTGGGAACGGGACGTTTGGTACGTACTTCTGAAGGATACGTGGTATTGCACAACATGCGTGAAAGGATGCGGTAGTTTGAATTTTTTTCTTTCTCATCTGCTTTTTTTTTAAGACGCTCTTTGGATTGTTCATCGAGGCGAACATCGGCATATTCTTTCAATTGTACGTCGGACATGGGGATTAAATGTTTTACGGTGTCGTTTAACCTTGGCATAAGCTGAATCAAGTCGGGGAAATATGAGGATAAACCCGACATGCGAAATATGAGTTTTTTTTTGTTTTTTAAAGAAGTATTTTCAATGTATTCAGCCTCAAATTCATTTTTGTCGTCTGGAAATAATTTATGGTTTGTTTCAACGACGGGTTGCTTTAAATACGTTTCTAAACGCTGACGATATTGGCTGGAATCATATTCACTGTACACTGCTTTATGGTCTTGTTGTACAAACCCGTCGGGTAATTGAGAAAACACGGTGGTGTCGTGAATGGAATAAATCATATCCGTATCAGGTAACTGGGTACGTAATTGTAGTTTGGCGACTTCATTCAAGATTGTCTTAGACGAATACGTTTTTGTGTATCCTTTTAACATATTGAATAAAATGGCGATTTCATGAGAATAATTGATGACAGGAGTTCCCGTTAATAAGATAATTTTGCATTTTTCTGCAGATAATAAAAGTTCGTACAATTTATAGGAGGTGTGATTTTCCGATGTAAGTTGATTGACAATACGAGATACAAAGTTGTGAGCTTCATCAATGACAACTACTTTATTGGAAAAGGGATTTCCGCTGGAGGTAAGATTGGCAAACAATTGAGTGGACATTCCATTGTAATGAATAAACTTGTACTGTTTTTGAATCATCAAGTCAATTTGTGCTTGTATCGAGGTTTGTTCATCCACGGTTAAATCATTATAATTGGGAGTTTTTGGTGCTTGAATCCAGATACCTTGCTGGCGTCCTCGTCTGATAAGGTCTTTGTGGGAAAGGCACATTTCCTCTAATTGTTCTTCAGAAGGGGTTGTGGTCCATGACCAGTGTTGTTGTGTTTTATAGTAGGGACTTCCGCACTTTTTTAATTCTTGGATGTAATTCATTTCTAAGGAGGCAGGTGTCATGACAATAATATTTTTGTAGGGTTTTAACGATTCCGTAATGGTGATGGACGAACACGTCTTGCCGGACCCCAATCCATGATAGAGAAGCAATCCCCTATAGGGAGAATCAATACTTAGAAACGATTTTACTAACAACTGGTGAGATAAAGGAGAAAACGTTTCAGTTATTGAATCACAGGATACATCTTGGTTGGGTATAAACTCTTTGAGTAATTCTCTTATTTGATTCATGAAGACCATACGATGTATCATGGTATAAGAGGTATTTGTACGAGGAGGTTTAATTTTTACACATGTATTTTGCATGTGTATAACCAATAATGGAATGACAATGGTATGCATTTTTTTGACGGTAAATTGTTGTATCGTAACATAGTCGGGTCTGTGGAAAGTTCGAGCCACTTTATCTTTATGGAACGAGTTCATAAATTCTGCATAATTGAAAGGTATATCGGCTGTAATGGTTTGAATCAACACACCGGGGTATGATTTGGGAATAGGTTTAATTTTAAAGACATCCATTTTATATATTGTTTTATTTAATTTTGAGGTAAAACCCAATTGTCCGATACACGTAATGCAGAAGGAGTTGTCATGGTATTGTCAAAGTTAGATTGATATCCATTGCTGAACCCTACATTGGAAAGATATTGATGGTATCCTCCTCTTGTACGTTTTCTATTTTTTTGGCGTCGACGACGTGTTCGATATCGCATAATTTAGTACATCATTTAAAAAATAAATCATGAATTTAACCATGAAGTACATAAATATAAATCCCCCAATAAAATAGCTTAATGTATAAATCCAATCAGTGTTCATAGGTTTAGAAGCTACTGGTTCTTTATAAATAATTTCTTCTCCTTCATTGACTGGCTGGCAATCAATGTAGATTTGTCCGTCACCTGAAAATCCGTTTTGGGTAGTTCCCGTTGCATTATAATAACACGTCCCTCCTTGGACAGAAATGTTTGAATCTTCGATAAAAGTTCCTAAAGTATCTAAAGTTGATTTTTGAATCATCAAACTATATTTGGGGAAAACCACATATTGATATTCCGCCCCGCACGTGTCGTAGGGAATCGTTCCTGTATAAGAATAATAGGAACTTTTAGGAATGATATAATTCAAATTAAAATCATTCACGTTCAAGGTGGTTGATTCCTTTTTGTTGGGTGCATGTTTAATAATATCATCTAAAATAGTCGTACCCATGGAAGCATTTACACTTGTGTTGGCCATGATGGGTATACAAATGAGGAGACCTCCATTGTTACTTGTATGAGTAATAACCAATTCTGCATCAGCGTGTTGTCCGTCAAATGTGTGAATGGACGGTTTAAAAATTCTTACATGGGTTGGTGCATAATGTAAGGAATTAAACATGACATCACTTACGCCATCATAGGAAATGAGCAATTTTGATTCTTGATTCGTTATGGTACAACTACTATTTCCGTAATTGTACCATAATAAACATTTCAACGAACACGCATTGTTTGTCTTTATAATATCGATTGGAGCAGTGCAAGTCATTTACATTGGGTTATTATTTTTTCTAAGATTTTTTGAACTTTTCAAGAGCAGCATCTAAAAATCCTTCAGGTAATTTACTCATCATACTTTCTGCTTGTTGCATCATAGGACCTAGCTGTGTCATCATTTCCATTAAACCACCTTGCTTGTCAGATAACTCTTTGGACTGTTTCGTAAGACCTTCGATATATGTTGCTGAAAGAACAGGTGCAGATGAAGGTTCAGGATCAGTTTCTGCTTTGGTGATTTTCTTTTTTGGCGGGGGGTCTCCATTTGTAAGTCCTTCTAATACTACAGATCTAAATAAAGCGGCTGTTAAAATACCTAAAAATAGAACAATTTCTTGTTTTGTATTGTAGGTTACAAGTCCTGCTAAAAGAAGAATCATGGTTGACCTCCAATCTTTTACACTTACATAAGTAATTAGATTAAGACCTGCGATAATCAATAAAAGAATCATGATTTTATCCATATTATATCTGTTAGACTTTAATTTTATCGTATAAGATAGAATAAGTTGTATTGTCAATAATATATTGATGCATGTAATAAAAATAATCATAGCTAAATAACATGTAAAAGGCGAAATCTTTATGTACTCGTGTAACTTCAACCACTTTCTGTAAAAGATTACTTAACTTTTCGCTTTGAAGCGTAACTTCTAATTGTTCTAGACTGTATGTAATTTCTTCTATTGTAGAACATTGCAATGCTTGTAATAATTCTTGTTGATAGAGTTCAGTAGATTCTTTTTCTAAATATGTGCATTTGAGTGTTGTACAGTACATACGATTCTTATTCTTTTTTATTTATGTCTTAATCTAAACATTTATTCATGTACCGATAAATTCTCTGAACGTCTAATAAAGTTATGGTTGTATTTTCAAACAACTGTGCTATTTGAGAATCGGTATGGGTTATTTTTAAAGATTGCATATAATAAAAAAGGTCCTTTTTATCCATGCACAATTCCGTGCACATTTTTTGAATAAAGGCATTGTTGTTATATTCGGTGGAATATTTAGTCAACACTTTTGTAAACCGAATGTCGTTTATTTTAGTGGTTGGGACGTGTTGGTAGAATAAAAAATTCATGTAAAAAGTTTTCAATAAAAAACTCATTTCGTTGAATCCCCATAATTGTTTCTGAAACATGATTCTATCTAAATAATCCGCAAAACATATTTCTTGTAAGAGCGTATAATACAGAAGCTCTTTGTTTTTCATTTTTTGAAGTAAATCAATAATGTTTTCATGCCACAGTAAAGAAATAATGGTTCGTTCTGTATCGTTGATATAAACATGGTCTTGAAACGATACGGAAGTATTCAAGAGCCGTGTGGTGATTTGTCTAGAATCTTCATGAATGGGTGAATACAACAATTGCTGTACATCTCCTTTGAATTTTATTTTTTCTGCCTTGACAAATTGAAACACTTTTTTTAAATCTTTAATTTCAAGTGAAAGATAAGCGTACGAAGGTGATACAATCCTCATGAGATTTTTAATTTGTAAAGAACTCGGTAATTTAAGTTCAATGACACAACAACATTTCATGAGTTCTTTCATCTTTTTATCATAGGTGGTATTTCCGATACAAATGATAGGAACATGGGTCATATGTTCTAATTTTTGTTTTTTTGTCTTTTTAGGACGTATCAATTGGATTAAGGAGTTGATACCTCCCTTGTCTCCATTGTTCATGCATTCAATTTCATCCATCAAGATGACAATTTTTTTCTTTTTCTTGTAGAAAATACTCATAATGTTTGTATCCGACATGTTGCAAATGTTAATACTTTCAACAATATTTTTATTTCGTGAATCACTTGCCATATAAGTAATAATATCGTACCCCATTTTTTTTAAAATAGTGGTAGCAAACGTGGTTTTACCGCAACCGGGGGGACCATGTATATAAACTCCTCTTTTTTCGGTCTCGTTGTGTTTGTTGTATAGATTCAAAAATTGTATCATGTTGCTTTCTTCCGAATGACGTGATAATATTAAATTCATATCCATTAAACTACATACATAATAGAGATTCAAGTAGATAACGCAATTTATAAATACTCCAGACTTTCAAAGAAACAGTCAATTTCATTTTGATTGGTACCAGATATAGATAGATTGGAAATACCGGTTGTATTTTCTTTGGCGTAGGCTAATAACGACGGAACACCTTTGATTTGTTTTTTACTTTGCAAGAAAGAATAAACGTCTGCATCTTCTGTGCGGTCTATGTAAATACACATATAAGATGTTAATTTAGGTAAAATATAGGGTTGAATGGTCTTACACGGAACGCAATCGGTGGATGTAACAAACACTAAAACCAACTCATTTCCCAGTAAATTTAAAAAGTCTTGACGTTTCATAGTATATGTAGTTAATCTTTATTTATGTGAAAATACTCATATAATTTATCACGTTGTACAGTTGCCTTTTGTTTTTTTGCCTTTGAAAGTGTATTAATAGCATCATTGATTTCTTGTTGAGACACAAACTTGGATTCTTCAAACATATAATATTCCTTGTACTGTTTGGGTAACATACAATACTTGCTTTCTTCATTGAAGATATGTTGCGTCAATATAAAAAAAGATGCCGTTAAAATAATGGATATATAAATGTCACGAGTACCCATCCAACACACTGAAAAAATTAAAAGTTCTCGAACTACGTAATTGCGAAGGTACGCTTCCTGTGACTTGGACAATTTGACTGTAATGTACTTGGAACATATGTTCAATAAAATCATCATGATACCTGTAAAATATTTAGATGAATTTAAAATGGTAATACCTTTATGCAGATGATACACTCCTTTATGAATATGATGTAGCACCATATTCTTTAGATATATAATATTCTAAAATAGCCATTCTTATATGCTTCATTTGTTTAAAATACACATCTTACATCCGTATCGGTTGATAATATCGTGAAAATGGATGCATAACAATCATGTGTTTGGCAAGCTTGTTCAGCAGACATTGGTAAGTTGATTTATCTAATGGAAAGTATATTTAACTTTTGTTTAAGTATCTTCTTATCTTACGGTAATAATATTTATAGGGAAAACTACAATAGCTTTGCATATTTGATGTAAATTTGGATAGACTTTTATTTTGATGAACCACAAAGGGTTCTTTCATGGAGTAAAACATAAAAAACAGTAAAACCCCTAGGTAAAGCATCATACTATATTAAAATTTAAAATGGTGTATATTTGCTTTTTTCAGAAGAATAGGGTTTTGCCATCTGACCTATTAAAGATTCTTGAGGAGGAAGTCCGGATGGTTGGTCAACCAACAACGTATTGGACTGCTTTGGAATGAGTTGTTCAGATACATGCAATCTAGATGAGGTATGATAAAAGGTTGCAACACTCTCTCGTGTGCATTGTTGAATAAAAATCATGGCGCAAATTACACCAAGTAAAGGATTACAATAAGTAATATAAAGCAATAAAATCAATTCCATTAGTTTTATAGCATTTGGGGGGCATTGGTTTCGTTTTTGATAAATACATAATAAAATAAAGCCAAAATATAAACTTGCCAAATATTCAAACATAGTAAAGTAAAATATTATTTCAGTAAAGTTTTGATTATTTTATATCGTATCATAATAATGTTGATGAATTGGTCTTCTCCATTTAATGAAGAAAAAAGAAAGAAGAAAATAACAAGTCCAAAACAATTGGAAGAAGTAGATGAATTAATGGATTTTGTACCTCCTAAACTAAAAGAACCAGAGAATGTGTATGATACTCCTTTATTTGAACCTTCAAAAAATGATTCCAACTTGTTAGACAAGTTAAATTATATGATTTTTTTGTTGGAAGAACAGCGTGATGAAAAAACAGGGCAGATTACTGAAGAACTCATTTTATATGTGTTTTTAGGTGTATTTACTTTATTTGTATTGGATACGTTTGTCAAGCATGGAAAATACTCTAGATAATTTGAACTTCTTTTTTTCCTAAACAATTTTATCCATAAGTTAAATCTATTTAAATAGTCATTGTTCTTTCATTCATATGAATAATCAATTAGTTTTGTCTACATTCATGGCTCAATTGGATGAATGTTTAGAAGATGTTGGTAATGTATATTCAGAAGATGAGCGATTTGTCAAATGCAAAATGTATTTAACTACTTTAAAAAAAACAAATCCTCGGATGATAATTACAACATGGAAAACATCGGTTACCGATAAATACGAAGAACGCATCAATTCTGGAGACATTGATTATTTTTTAAATAAAGATTACACTCAAGAGTGTGTTTTATATACATCCAACTATACCTCTGCCATTGACAAATCAATACAAGATTTACGAAAAGCAATCCAATCCATGAGTGATGAAAATAAAACAAAATCTATTCAATACATTCAAAATTTATGTAAATTGAGCAAACTTTATGTATAAGCATCCACTTTATTTTCAATGATTATCACAATGACATGTGCAATTGCTGTATTTACCGATTCAATTCACGGAAATGTCAAATTTAGTGAAGATGTACATGGAGTAAAAATAGAGTTAAATCTTTATGGATTGAAGCCTAATTCGTTACATGGATTTCACGTACATGAGGAGATTTAACGGATAAATGTACAAGTATGTGTGCCCACTTTAATCCTTATGGAAATACTCATGGGTCCTGATATGAGCAAACGACATGTTGGTGATTTAGGAAATATACAAACAAATACAAAAGGTGTTGCCAAATACACCTTTTATGATACTTGTATTAAACTTAGAGGAACCAAGTGTAATATTATAGGTAGAGGATTAATTATTCATGAAGAAGAAGACGATTGTGGAAGAGGTGGAAATGCTGAAAGTTTAAAAACAGGGAACGCAGGTAAAAGAATTGCTTGTGCTGTGATTGGGTATGCAAAAGAAAATTTTCAATAACAGGTGCCCAATTTAGTTTCCATCACATGAAACCCCATTGCAAGTAATATCTTAATGACATTGTCAGTATGCAAATTACCCGCATACACAATTACATTTTTCATGTTGGATTTAATAATTCTTGCCACGGTATAAAAATCTATGACTGAGCGTAACGCAAGCTGAGCACGTCCTTCGTAGGTAAAATTAACGTTAAACTCTGACACAATTTGCTTGAATAAACGTGATGCAAATTCCATGGTAAATTGTGGATTAACTAAAGTCGCCTTGTCGATTTCTTTTTTGGCAACACAATGTTCCGTTAATAATTTAGTTAGGTCTTCGTCGGTTTGTAATTTGGCTTTCACGTTGGTTAGTTTAGACCAGTCTTTAAATAAGGGAAATTTAGCCAATTCTAATATCCATGTAGGTAATCTATCCACACCTTTCACGCCTTTTGCATCGCATGGTTTATCAATTTGTTTTATATTTTTATGCATGGTATTGATGTCGGTCCAATGAACGTTTATGCCGCAATCACGTACAGTGCTACATTGACTCAATAATTTTCTTACGTTATTGATTTGAAGACTAAATAAATTATAGTCTTTTCGTTTTTTAAAATACAACGCATTGTCTTTCTGTGTTAGTTCTAACATTAAATCGATGGAAGGAAATGTGCCTGTTTGGATTTCATCCAATACATCTGTAAGCATTTCGTATATTCCTATACAAGAAGGATCTGTTTTAGCGGAATGTTTTTCTCCTATTAAAAAGATGTTACAATCATCTTTTTGCAACCATGTTTTATTTTTAACAGAATCTAACGTAGGTCTCATGACATTCTGTTGCATGAGACCTATAAATGAATACGATTCTTGAACTGTCTGCACTCGCACTGATTCGCATAATTTAGTATGTTTATTCCGTCGTGTTCCATTACAACACCGTTTACTCGTTTTTTTATTTTGACCGTCAGGACATCTAGGGCCCTTGAGTTCGAATAATCCAGTTTTTTTATTTTGTGTTCCACATCGTATCATATTATGGCAAAATATAAAAACACAATATGCAACTGTATTTGAGTTGATGTATGGAGATAAAAAATATTTGATAACGTATATGACAAAACATAATCGTATTAGGAGTAAATATACAACCATTAAACTTTGTAAAAAAAAAACTTACAGAAAACCTGAATTCTCACTTATAAAACAACAATCGAAAAAAATAAAAACCAATATGGCAAGTCATAACAAAATAGAATCCGATGATTTGTGTAAAGTTGTGGAAAATAATGCTAAAGCTGATTCCAACACTGATTTAAATTCCAACACTGATTTAAATTCCAACACTGATTTAGATTTCAACACTGATTTAGATTTCAACACTGATTTAAATTCCAACGCTGATTTAGATTTCAACGCTGATTTAAATTCCAACCCTGATTTAGATTCCAACACTGATTTAGATTCCAACCCTGATTTAGATTCCAATGTTGATTTTGTAGACAACGTTGATAGTTCATCGGATTTGGAGACTGAATCTCCAGTTGAACTAAGTCAAAAACTGAAACCAGTTTTTTTAAATTCAAAATCGTTATTTCAAGTTTCCATACATCCAGACCAATTTACACATTATCAGCCAATTACAGATATCGAGTGTATTCAATCCTTATGTGTTTTAGGATTAACTCAGGGCGTTTTAAAATTACACAGTAAAGGTACAGAATGGAGTGAAACCATTAACTACATTCAACGTAGTTTTGGATTACAAGATGGACAAGTAAAACATGCTTGGTGTCCGGGAACTTTTTCAACACCAACATTATCAGAAAAAATAAATAAACAATTGCAACAACTAGATGATAATTTTGCCACCATTTTAACTCTTAAAATTATGAGTACTGGACCGCCTTTAAAGATTTGGTTTCATAATGCGGTTGCTTATAAAAGCGGACAAATTTACTATTTTGACCCACAAAACAATATTCATAGTACAAATCCAATTGATTTATCACAGAATCCTAAAAATACAGTGATACGATTTGGTATGTTTTATGTAAAAGATGTAACTACACCCATCCCTTTAAAAACTTGTATTTAAAGGTACAAAAGATAGAAACAGTACTTTTAGGATTTAAAGGATTCCATATGAATCTCATATTTCTGAATGTTTTTTTGCTAATGCTTAAAGCTAATTCTAGTTCCTTTTTGTAATTATATTCTAATTCTTGTTTTTTCTATTGAACATACATATAAATAGAATTTAAAACACTTTATTTACTAATAGTATGATTCCTCCAAACTTTTCTAAAATCATAGAAGATTTTGTCAATGATTTATTTATAACTTTTCCAGAGTTAAAGGCGAATCCTGTATTGATGTCCGTTCATGAAAAACAAACGGAGCACAGCCAGCTTATCTTTGATTCTGCCCTAACCTCTTTTTCACCTTGTATTATGGATATTTTGCAAGAGAATGAATCGTTGTTTACAGAAACTCGTTATTTTTTACCCGAGGTAAATTTTAAAATCCTTTGGAACGAGACCATTACGGCAACTACCAAAAAGACCATCTGGAAATATTTGAAACTTATTTTATTTACCATTTTAGGCCATATCGATAGTCCTTTTCCAGAAGAACAAATGAAAGACGCTTACGAAAATATGAAGACCATGTTTGAAGGAAAAGAAGGCATTGAAAAGGAATTAGAAGGTATGATGGATGGTAAAATTGGTGCTTTAGCAAAAGAAATTGCAGAAGAAACCATGGGTAAAGAAGAAGATTTTAAGTCCATGATGAAAGACCCGTCGGCCTTGTTATCGTTGGCCACTACCATTGGTGATAAGATTGATAAAAAAATAAAATCGGGAGATTTAAAAGAAAGTGAGTTGATTGAAGAAGCAGCCCTTATGTTTCAAAAGTTGAAAGGAATGCCTGGAATGGGGCAATTTGAAGCCATGTTTCAAGGTAAAATGAATGCGCCTGGAATGAAAAATAAATTAGATCAGCAATTGAAAAAATGTAAAACAAAAGAACGGCTTCAAAAAAAACTGGCTTCAAAGAAAGATGTTAAGGAGGTAGTAAAAAATAAAAATAAAAAGAATAAACATGACATTTTGGATATATGATTATACCGTTTTATTTAAAGAGTTGAAATTTTGGCCTACAGATGACATGAGTGCTTCTCAAAAATTAAATGCCGTAAGTCGTATGGTCATCGTATTGTCTTTAGTAGGGTTTGTGTTAACTCAACAATTTAATTTTATATGGATTGGAATTGTAACTTTGTTCATCATTGTCATGTATGATAATTCATCCAAAACAGAGGCATTTACGTCAAATACAAATAAACATACCAATCCAACTAAAAAAAATCCGTTTATGAATGTTCTTTTATCTGAAATTAACGGAAATCCAAATCGTGAAAAGGCCTTGACGTATAATTCTAAAACAGAAACTAAAATCATTGAAAAAGTAAAAGAACAATTAGACCCTCGTATTTATAAAGGAACTAACAATGAAATTGATTTAGAGTATTCCATGCGTCAATTTTATGTCAATCCAAGTACTACAATACCTAACAATCAAGAAGAATTTTCAAAATTTTGTTATGGAGATATGATTTCAAGCAAAGAAGGAAACAAAGAGGCACTAGCTAGACAACTCCCTCGTTTAGGATCAACCATAGGGTAGATAACTTTAAATTAAAAATGTTAGACATAATATGTGTTGGAATGAAGATGTTTCATTAAACACTTTTTTATTTAGTGGGTTTGTATTGATACTTATTGTATACAATAACACTTACACAAAATATAAAATAAAAGAATTAGACACATGGATGTACGTGTTAATATTTTCTTTTATTTTTATGCAATTGATAGAATATTTTATTTGGAAAAATATCAAGACCACGTATAATCATTTCTTTACAAGATGTGCCCTTTTACTATTATGTTTTCAACCAATTGCAAGTCTCATGATTCTAAAAAACCAACATGTTCGAAATGTGTTGTTACTATTTTATTGTCTTACTGTACTTCCCTATTTTTTGTATAAACTTTTCATAAACTCCATTTACTCCGTAAAACAGGGTCACTTACACTGGAATTTTGGAAACATCTCAATTTATATTTGTATATTATGGTTATTTTTCTTTTTTTATAGTTTAGTTGCAGAGAAAAAATGGGTTCTTCTAATTCCATTCGTCCTAACTTTTTTAGCAACATGTGTACTGTATGTAAAAACAAAAACAATAGGTAGTATGTGGTGCTGGAGTGTAAATACGATTATGCTTTATTATGCGGGTATTTATTGTTTTATTTACCGTTTTTAGAAAAGAGTGCCCTATGTTAAACTGCATATAAAGATAAAATTGTTCAAGTATGAATCCATCTCATACAATCTACAATATGTAGTTATTATTTTAATAATGATAACTAAATATTATTCTGTACACGATGCTCTCACTTCATAAAAATGAAAATTAAGTAAGATGCTTAATTAAAATCATGGACTTTACGGTAAAATTGAGATTTAAAATATTTGTTACACGGTGTTTAGGAAAAATTTATGTGATACAAAATTAACATGTCTCAAATTAAAATATATGAAGGTTCTTGCAAAGATAGCAAGAATGGAATAAAGACGTTTTACTGACAAAAATCTTTTATGGTAAATAATAATGCCATACACATGTCCTATATGTACCTTATGGCCTTCAAGCCATTCATTGGTAAAAATGAGTGAAACAGATGAAATTGTCTATTATTATACATGTCCATCTCAAGCTATCATGTATTCTGATGTAAAAGGTATTATCAATCACTATGACGGTGTTCTAAGTGAAATTCCTGAAAAGAAAGAGTGGATTTGGATTGTTGATAGTGAAGGGTTTGGGGTTACGCATGCCATGCAAACAAATGTGGCGATTGAATTAGCACATTTAATTTCAAATAAATTCAGTAAAAATCTTAACAAAGTTATCATCATCAATCCAACTTTTTATATTAGAATCATATACAACATTGTAACACCTTTTTTTAATCAAAAACTAAAAGATAGAATTGAAATTAATTATGAAGCAAAAACGGCAGATATATTAAATTATGTGCCCTAGCCATTAGTAATCCTTTATCTTTTTCCATGAATTGTATCGTCCAAAGAGGGTTTCCTCATAGGACTAAAAGAAGGCATTTCAACTTTTGGTGCTTCTACGTCAGTCTCCATTTCAACTGTTCTATGAATTTTTAAGCAACCAAGTTCAATCTTATCACACTTGCTCTTATATAATTGACTTCCAATAGCAAGAATACATGCTATAATGCTAGATACTAAAAAACTCAAAAATACTTCACTTAGACCCATGATATATGATTTATATTTTTTCTTTTTTTTTCAGCTATACACGTCCAAGACGTTAAGGTAAAAATGAGATTTAAAAATACTTGTAAAAACGTACGGTTTAGAAAAATTTATGATACAAATTAAAATATCATGTAGTATATATGAAGTGTAATGGTTCTCGCAAAAAATCAAAACCCCGATGCTTTGATAAAGATAGCAAGAATCCCAGAAAATGTCCGCCAAAAACATCAAGACGTAGTTTTTATAAAGACACCGTTTATACTGGCGGAACATTTGAGACTCTTCCTTCAGAGATATTGAATAGAATTCATTTATTTAACATGGGTACAGAAACGACGAATTCAAATATTCGGGCGAACCAGTTTGCAGCTACGTCTAAAGTAAATTTACAAAACCCTACATTTATTACCAATATGGTGGATAAAATGATAACGGATAACTGTAATCCCGCAAATTACATGTATTTACCGCCCGAAGAATTTAAAGAATACTTAAAAAATATTTACCGTAGGCATGGATTAAGGCCAATTTCATTAACTGACGTAGAAGAAGCTAGAATAAATGCGTACGATACTGCTTTTCAAGTTGAATTACAAGGAATTAATGAACTACTAGATGCTATGACAGAAGAAGAAGAAGCGGAGATGAACGAATTCAACGACACCCATCAAATGACAGAAGAAGAAGAAGCGGAGATGGAAAGGATAATGTACCAATTTCCACGAGGTTTATATTAGGTTTCAGAGATTACCGTTTTTAGAAAAATTTATGTTAAACTGCATAAACTCATACGTGTAGTCACGGTTGATTTGATATGATTTACAAAATTTAAAAAAGGACGACTTTTATAATGTGTTTCGATAAAATGTATATAAGGTTCTGCATCCATCAAGGTAAAAGACGGCATACTTGATAGGTGGGTAGGAATAAAATCATGATACATTAGAATGGCCGTAATAACAACATAAGCTAATACATTTGTATTTTCGGTATACTTACATGGTTTATGTGTATAAAGTTTATGATAGTTAAGGTTCATATGATGCAATACATTTACCATGTGACGAACGGCATACCTTTTTTCATGGTAAAGTAATATTTCAAACGGAATTTTATGACAGACCGACATCATACAACAGTTTAACGTTCTGGCCCATACTTCACAATACGATTCATATAAATTTACTTCGGAATCCACTTTAAATAGGGCTAAAATACGTTTTGTAAGTGACTCATCAAACAGAACTTTTTCATAGTGCAAATGATGAAAACATTCATGTATAAACACCTTGAACCATTCTTCTTTTCTGTAAATAACAATTTTACCTGCACACCAAAATCCCGTATTCACATGTGGTTCGCCAAAGACACGGTTCTCAGGATATGTTTTTTTAGCAGAAGACAATAAAATCACAGCGTCCACTGACGTGGCAGGTTTCAACAGAAACAATAGTCTATCAATGTAAGAAAAGAATTTATCTGTATTTTCTGTTGTATAAAAAAATATAATTCTATGATTCAAAAACAAGTATTGCTTACCGTGCGTTAATTCATTGACTTCTTTGGGAAAAATATAGTTTAAATTGTAGGTATGCATGGTTTGAATACTTACGGGAGAACTTATATAATCCGATGGGGTATATTGCCGTAGTGTTGTAAGAATTTGATTCATAGTAATAGAATATAAAATCTAATTATGTAATATACGTGTATGTCGCACCAATCTCTCTATATTGGGTATGCTAATGTAAAATGCACCACTGAACAAATCAAACAAGAGTTTGATGAATTTCTTCAAGCCAACATTGTGTCGAAAGTAGACGAACGAATTAAAACAGATATGAAAGGAAATCTTTACAAAATTTTTTTTATTCATTTTGATTTTGTAAATTATAAACTTACTAAATTATTTGAAAACGTATCAGCGTATCAAATCTATAAAGTAAAACGATGGAATGTAAAATTCAATACACGATTACGTGATACTATAATCACGTATGTACCGGAGCGTGATGATTATTGGGAAAATCTCGCTAAAGAATTTAAGCCTAAAAATTGAAACATAATTGTAAGTTTTAACTCAAAAATGGCATATCAAGAATTATTTCGTCTCACATGTGTTGATAAACGTTCTTTAAGAAATTCGGTTGGATCTACGTCATGTAAAATGTCAGCGATACTTTACATTTTGATTCACAGTTTAGAAAACCCAACTCCTCTTTTAATTGAAACAAAATTTCAAGAAATCATTTCAAATAAAACTCTTTACAGATTATTGTTGAATTATGCCATTGGTGGAAGCCAAATTGTAAATACAAAATTTTTAACAGAGGGTAACGTATGGTACATGGGGTTGGTTACTCCTTCTCGTGATAGTTCTATTCGTGAAAATATTATTCACCATTACTTTTTGATTGTACGAAAACAAGATACCTATTGGATAGTGTCTTCGTATGGTTGCGACCTTGTTCACATGAAACAATCGGAAACACATGTTACAATTCAAGACATTGAAACATTTATTTACGCTTTACAATGCAATCAACGTAAACGCATACGTACTTTCATTAAGAAACACTTTTTAAATCAACAAAATTATGTGAAAAGATATGTAGATGCAAGTGAAAATGATGGACGAACAACAACCGACCTATCTTTATTAGATGAAGAAGTAAATAGTTATGTGAAACAGCCTTATTGGATGGAATGGTATTCTTATGTTCCTGCTATTGTAATAAAAACGAACGAAAGTCATTTTTGTAAATTCACGATATGATTTTTTTTATAATTATAAATTTTTATAATATGAAGAAAACTCGTAATCGTAAAAAAACTTGTAAAATAAAAACGTGTAAAGGAGGAATGATGAAGTTTGATGATTTAGATGATGATGATTTAGATGATTTAGATGATGTACTTCCAAGACAACCGAGTATTGAATCATTGGGTTTTTTTCCAGGACAAGCGAGTTCACTATCTAGACAACCGAGTATTGAATCATCATTGGGTTTTTTTCCAATACAAGCGAGTTCACTATCTAGACAACCGAGTATTGAATCATTGGGTTTTTTTCCAATACAAGCGAGTTCACTATCTAGACAATATAGTGATGAAATTGCAAAACCAACCTTGTATAGTCTCATACGACAGCCCAGTGAAGAATTATCTTTCCCAGATAGTCAAATGCATAGACAAACCAGTGATGAAATTAACGCTATTGTAAGTCAATACCGTCCATATACCAATGCATTTACAGATTTATGCAATAGACACATTATGGATCAAAATTTAGATGAAGTTGTAGAAACCGCTTGGTTGCAAAATGGTCAAAGTAATATTTTTTTAATTGGAGAACATCACAACCCTCATACAAAATGTGTAGGAATTCTTGAAATGTTTCAAGGATTAGTGCACGAGGTGAAAACAGAAAATATTCTAGATATCGATTTATTAATCGAGTATACACAATATGATACTCTTCCCAAAGTTATACAACAACATAAAGCGTTAACTTCAACTAGTATTCAACTTAATTATGTACGAGACTATTTTCAAACATGTATTCTGAATCGTAATTGTGACATTCGTGTTCACTGGACAGATCCTAGTATGTCCAATAAAATAGATGAATGGTTGTATTTATTATCGAAAGAAGAACTTGGCTCCACGAGATGGATAGACACGTCTATTGATTTGTTTAACAGTGAAGCAGATATGGTTCGATTGGTAACGGATAATTCTATTTTAACAAAAGAAATTAGAGCCGCTTCCAGACGTGTTCCTTCTTTTACGTTAGAATGGGTAGTTAATTTATTTATGGAACAATACATCCAAAATACAATTTTGTACCCAGAATATTCATGGAAAAGATTAGTTACTATACAATTGCGTCATGTCATGGATTTCTATACGGTTGCCAGAATCATTAAATATCAAATGAAAAATGTGATTATGTATGCGGGGTTTTACCATATGACCTACATCGGTTCAATCTTGAAAAAATTAAATTACGTAACCATAAATAGAGTGGAAGGTCAATGTTTTACTTAACTATTTTCAGCGTGATTCTGGCCTATAAAATCAATTGAGTTTGTAGCCGACCGTTTATGTGTTCAACTCGGATATTCTAAACTATTTCATTCGACCAATCCCTTTTTGTGGATGGAAATGATTTCTTTAGAAGGAAAAACAAATTTCTTTGAAAAACGAGTGGGTGAATATTCACTTGCCAATACGGCAAAGACCAACGATATCTTTAGTGCAGAGTTTTAGTATTGTAAAGTATGGGTGCAAAGTTTTCAGTGTTTTCAAGAACACAAAAACCCAATGATATATTTGAAAAATCAAAATCAATTAAGAAAATTTAAATAACATATATACTATGGGTAATATGAGGAGTTCAGTTGCAGATAAACCATTTAAATTACCTCATTTAAATGTAGAATATAATCACTGTTTACATAACGCACATTGTAATAACTTGAATTCTTTTAATGAAAGAAGAAACTGTAAAAAGAGTGTAAAAACTTAATTAATAAACCTAAAAGCAGTAACCGACCATATATAAAGTGGAAAGACGCACATGATAAACACATGCTTTGTCAGTAATTAAAACCTTACAAAAAACAAAATTAAAACGTGAATTGATAGATCCGTATGACTTAGGTGGAAAACGTAAAACACGCAAAAATTCCAAAGTATACCGTTCAACTAGACATTAAAAAGTTGACAAAATTTTATTGCAGAGTCTAAAAACATTAAATATTTAAAATAAAAAAATATTATAGAACAATAATATCTATACTATTTTTTGTTTACAAAAAAACATACAATGAATTAAATTTAAAATGGTTGTGGTTTTACCAGTCCCAGGAGGACCATAAAATAGTAAATTGGGAATATAATCTTGTTCCAACATTTTCTGAAAAAATAATTTGTTGGTGTCTTCCAATACAATAGTATCAAAAGAAGACGGTCTATATTTTTCAACCCATGGTTCCATAATGGTTTAATTAACTTATTATTAAATTGAAAAATATAAAGTTATAAATCGTCCCAGTCATCTGGCAAAGGTGGTTTTGGTAACGGATCCTTTACAGGGGTGAGAGGGAGTCGTACGTCTTGTCGTTTAATTTCATAACCTAATTTTGTAAGAATATTTACAATTCTTTTAGCATGACCAGCACCTACATATATAATTACGTTTTTCATCTCTGATTTAATCATTCGTGCAACGGTATAAATGTCCATGACACATCTTGCGACGTAAAATAGTGTTTGTTCAGGAACATTTTTTAAAATAGATCTTGCAAAGTCTCTGTCAAATATTGGGGATTCGCCTTTTTGTTGTTGCACTTTTGCTGCTTTATCTATTTCTTTTAAAACTATAGTATTTTCATCTAATAATTTCAATAAATCTTCCCTTGTTTTAAATTTTTCTGTAACACGATAACCTTGCATATCATCTTGAAGTTGTGCTGCTGGACCTCCCTTCAGATTATAATCTGAATTACTAAGATCAAAATTACCATAAAACGTGTTTAACCATTCAGGCATAGCGGCTAGTGCTGTACGAACTTCTGGTTTTGCAAACCATGATGGTGGCGCAGTTGCTAATCCAGGTATATTCTTAAGCTTAGTTTCTAATTCATTAGTTTCTAATTTAAACTTAGTTGATGTTTTATAAGTGTTTTTATATGAAAACTTCATATTATCAACCCAATGAGCTCTTATTTTGCCACAATTATGTCTTCCAATACATTCACGAAATAACGCTCTAACATTATCCAGTTGAATATCGTTGGAATTAGGTAAACTTGTTGGTCTACTCAAATCAGCATCTCTATTTGTATGACCTTCACTTATTTCTAACATTATATCTACAGTAAACATTTCTTTTAAAGAACCAACTATATCCATGTAAGTTTTAAATTCGTCAAACATTTCAAATATGCCCTTTTCAGTATAATTTCTATAGGAATGCACTTCTCCTATAATAAAAATATTAACTTTACCCTTTGATAACCAAGTTTTATGGTAAACAAATTCTAATGGAGTATTCATAATGTCCTTTTCGCATAAATCAGTAAAGGACTTATATTGTGATGCTTTCAAACCCATATATGATCTAATACTGTTAAAAGATTTAGACATGCGCTCTTTTTTTCTAGTCTGTGTACGTAACATTGTAGATGTTTTTGGAGGTAATCTTTTTGTTCTAGTTAAACGATTTTTTGATTTTGGAGTTTTTCTCAACATTTTAAGTGTTTGTTCTTTATGGACATCTCCTTTTTTAAAACGCTCATACCAATTTTCTGTTTTATCAAGTGAATTTTCTGTTTTATCAAGTGTTTGTTCTTGAACTGTATCCATACAAATATAAAATTATTTTATAGTATGTGGTATTGGTTTTTGTTGTTTTTATTTTTGCAGTTTCAAATTGCTAAAATAAAATCACCTTTACAACCTTCCGTTTCTAAAGATTGGACAGAAAAAATAAATTCATTCATTGCAGAATTTTAATTTATTGTAATAGTATGGGAAATACCTGTTCTGATACTGAAATAAATGGCTCTTAGAGCACGTTTCCTAAATAAAAAAAAATTACTTTGAACATAATCTTAAAAATGGCATATAATATTTTGAAGTTACAGTTGGATTACATCGTTTGCATAAATAATATTGGGAATAACTCATAGTATTAAATGAGATTTTAATTTACAAATAGATACCAAAATAATATATAGAACCACGCAAATCCTAAATACATCCACATTAACGTACCTGACCATAGGTCAACGTTTATTAAAATAGTGTTAATGTGACACTCGTATTCATAATTAGATAAGGTGCGTTCACAATTCAACACAATTTTATTCGGAAGGTTAGACATCCACAATTCATGAATGGCATGACATGCTTCAATATAATCAAGCGAAACGGTTTCTCCTGAACGGTTTCGCTTTAAGCATCGTTCATAACATGTTTTAGGATTTGCACGAAGATAGACGACATAATTGATTTTTATTTGAATGTACGAAAACCACATTTGAATAATGGCGTATTGTTGAGGAGATATTTTTTGTTGTTCAAACAACATTTTTGTAAAGATGTGGTTGTCGGACAAGTAGCACCTTTCAATGATAAACACGGCGTTGTTGTTTTCATTGATTGATTGCTGCAATAGTTGAATTCGAGTAATGGTTGCCAACATTTGAAATTCAAAAGCATATTTTGTTTGATTTTCATAAAATTGGGCTAACATATCCACACCCTTCAAGTTTTGCCACAGTTGAACTGGTTCTTCAATGTAAATAACTTTACGTCCATGTAGATAAGATACGTGTGTTTTCATGTAAGCAAGAAAGGTCGATTTGCCAACTCCAATGTTTCCTTCGAATGCAATAACCATGGGAGCCATGTTTGATGTCTGAGTACAATTCTATTTACTTTTCAATTTTATAAATCTAAACGAGTTAAAAACAAGACCACGTAGAAAATCATTCGCTTAGTACAATTAATTTTTAATATTAAAGTGTAGTGTATAAGTTAATATTATGGATACAAAAATAAATGTTCCATCGCAGCTTGGAATAAAAATTCAACAAGCTAGAACAAACAACAAATTAACTCAAGATGACCTTGCTAAACTTATGGGGTGTCAAATTATGTTTATAAGACATTATGAAAAGGAAACGTTGATTCCAACCAATCAGTTTATTGCCAAACTAGAAACAAAATTAAATGTAAAATTGCCACGTGTTCAAAAAATTAAAACACATAAAAAAAATCTAGTTAATATATGAAAACACGACGAGTGTTTAAACTGTCAGATATAAAAAGTGGTGATGGAATGATGACGTCCATTTGGGGACCTTGTTTGTGGCATTTTTTACACACCATGAGTTTTAATTATCCAACTGAGCCTACAAAAAGTGAGATGGTTCGGTATAGAACCTTTGTTCTTAATTTAGAACATATATTACCATGCAAATATTGTAGACTCAATTTAAAAAACAATTTTAAAGCATTACCACTCACGTTTGAAACCATGAAAAACCGAGACACCTTTTCTAGATATGTATATCAATTGCATGAACATATTAATAAAATGCTTGGTAAAAAATCAAATTTAACTTATTGCGATGTACGTGAAAGGTATGAACACTTTCGAGCTAGATGTACTCTAAACGAGCCATCAAAAGAAAAGGGGTGCACGGAACCGTTAATCGGTAAAAAATCAAAATGTGTCATTCAAATTATTCCAAAGGAGGTTCAGTGTGAATCCATCCAAATTGACCAATCTTGTCTAAAACAAAAAATTTAATAACAAAGAATAGTATGTTGAATCAACTATGTATGCCTTCCTTGATTTATTTAATTTACTCTGCCACGCACGTTATGATTGACGTGTATAAAGAAAACTACAATAGAGCCATGATTGAATTTTTTATTAGCGCTTTATTTACTGTTTTATTGAATCTTCTTTGCATGGAAGGATTAAGTATTATTTCATGGATCATTATTTCGATACCCTTTATCTTAATGACAACCATTGCAAGTCTATTATTATTTGCATTTCACTTAGACCCTACTACAGGAAAACCATTGTATCAAAACCAAGTTCAAAACCAAGTTCAAAACCAAGACACATGTCAAGCCAAGTCACAAACGCATCCATCAGGGTATGCGTATCCAATTGATACCTATTATAAAATAAAATAATTGTTTACCATACATCAAAAAGCTAAATCAAGGGATTTTGCAATACCTTTATGGAATTGACAAATAATTTTTGTAATGTTAGTTTGATATTGAGAGCTTATCTGTCGCTACGTGTTGTATTAGATTTTTATACAGTGGCAAGAATTATCAAATCTAAATGAAAAATGTGGTTTATGCAGGTGTTCAATATCACTCTTAGAACGTTAGGATTTACAGTGATGATATAATTTCGCCATTTTTGTAGACATTACATTTAAAGGTTTGTTTTCTTGGTTTGGAACAATAAATATTATTGCTTGATACCGTATTAAAATATAACAGGCTTTTAGCACCATTACTTAGAATAGAATAGCATAGTACACTATAAGCGCTTCCAAATAGAATTCCATATATAATAGATTTGTACTCTTCTCTTGATACACATCCAAGTTGTTTTTTTACAATAATATCAATCACAAATAAAATTAAAAATCCAACAATTACATAATAATTGTAATCTTTGTTGGCTATCATAGGCATAACCAAATATCCCAAGGTAAAAATAATAAAAGCGGTTGAGATAGAAAATTTATTCATTCTATTAAACAGCGGTAAAATGGAAGGACACGTTGTATCATCATGTAAAATATATTTATTCACAACAAATGTAAAACTAATTCCAACAATACAAAATACCAACCATAAAATAGCTTTTACATCACCATTAAACATGGATGTCATCACCATAAAACTAGCAATAAAGATGGGAGATAATTGAAACATTTGAATCAAAGTTAACGTAGATAGTTCTGGGACTGCAACTGCGGTGTTATCTGTCATATATATTAAAGACAGAATATATTATTAATTATGATTACAAAATTAAGAAATATAGGCAATACTTGTTTTATTAATTCTATACTACAATGTCTATCGATACCAGAGCTGCACGAATGGTTTAAAACTGCTACCAAAGATTCATTATTATTCAATGAATACAAAGATATTCAAATGATGATGATGGAATATGAAACTATTATTCCGAATCGTTTTGTACATATAATTTATCAGTTACATTTTACTCCTCATCAACAAGGAGATGCGCATGAATTGTTGCTTTATTTATTAGATGAAATAGATTGTCCTTTATTTAAAGGTAAACAAATCTCACATTTGTCTGATACAAAGATAGAGGAGAGCTTTTTTAGTTTAGAAGTGCCTGTCATGTCAACCTTGGAACAATCCATTCAATCATACATGAAACCAGAAGAAGTAGAGTGGATGAATAAAAAAGTCTTAAAATGGTATGAGATTATACATTATCCCGATTTACTATGGATTACTTTAAAACGATTTGATAATCAAAATAATAAAAATGATGAGTTGATTCAAATTCCTTTTGAAATGGAGTTATATGAATTAATTGCGATATGTAATCATTATGGCAATACAAATTATGGACATTATACTGCAATGATAAAACGTGACCAATGGTATGAATGCAATGATGAAGATATACGGCCAGTGACACCGACAACACGTCACGCCTATTGTTTACTGTTTAGGAAAAAAACTGTATAAATACTATGAAACCGTTTTATGTAGTTCTTCCCATGTTTCTTATATTTTTTATCTTTTTACTTTCCATCAATCAATATAGTGCCTTGGAATTGATTTTATTGGTTTTTTTTGTAAGTGTTATAGTTTTAATTGGAATCAATTATTTTTTTGGGGTTGAAATCACATCTACTCTATCTTCTCTTTTATCAAAACCTAAAGTGAATATAGATATTGTAGATTCCACAAATGTTAAACCAAGTTCAAGTTCATTTAATTCAACTTCAAATAAAAATTTAAATGAAACGAATCAAAATGAAACTGTAAAATCAAATATACCTGAAACCTATCATATCAATGGAAATTTTGATTACTCAATGTCAAGGTCTGTGTGCAAAGCATACAATGCTACATTAGCAACGCTTGACCAAATAAAGGATACTTATAAAAAAGGCGGTGAATGGTGTGATTATGGATGGTCGGAAGACGAAATGGTTTTATATCCTACTCAAGAATCGTCATGGAAAAAATATCAAGAAGGAAATAAACAACAATGTGGAATACCAGGAATTAATGGTGGATACAATACATACTTAAATCAACAACTTGGCGTCAATTGTTATGGAGTTAAACCGGCTGGAAAAATGCCTATCCAAATGTCTCCAGTTGAAAAAAAAACATTTCCTAAACAAGGTACATTATCTCCTTTTAATTATACACAGTGGAATGCTTAAATATTATATAGAACTAATCTATTTTGCAAAGATGGAAATAAACATACCATACCATACGGCAAACGACTATGTTTCATGTAATTGGAACATTTTATAATATACTCATTTAAATTTAACGTGTCACCAACGTCAATGATTAGAACGATGGATTCATTCACTACATCACTTGACAAGACTCCAATCATTTCATTTTCAAAGACAATACCAACATCGTTATTTTTGCACCGTATATTTTTATGATTTAGAGATACATAAAAGGCATTTTGATACACTTCTTTTGTATACCCAGGGCCAAGTTGATTCATAATTTCATTGGCAATGTCCGCTAGAACCGCTTGAATATTCATTGATACTATAATAAAATTTAAATCTAAATCAATTTTATATTAGTCCGTATGAACGTAAAGAAAAACAAAAAATGTTGTAAATAACTATGGAAAGAGTAGAAGAGTTGAATAAAAGGATATATGCTAGAAATAACGGAGATACTCCTGCTTTTTATTTTTCTCCACGACCCATCCCAACAAAATATACCTTATCTATTCTTGATGAACGAAAACCAGCTCCCCCAATTAAATGTAAATCCATCTTTGATACAAAAACACAATTTCTACCAAGTACCTATTCACCTTGGTCTGGAAAAGCAAGTACAATTGATATAGAAACTGACTTGTACCGCCCTAAGATGTTTGTGCCTTCAAGCAATAGCGAATTATATAAGATTTCAATTCCAAAGACACCTGGTGCGCAACCTCATGTACATTTATTTGAATCGGTACAAACAACACAGACTGGTATCAAAGTTAATATTCCGGAAAAACACATTTTCAATAACGATACGAGAATCAAAAACTTAATATAACTTAAAGGAATATAGAAAAGGAGACGTATGGAAAAGAAAAAAAGAGGTAGAAAGCCCAAAGGCGGTAAATTAATGGATTCCATTCAATCAGGAGAAAGTATGCCTCTAGTTGAAAATATTATTTTACATTTAAAGTGTAGCATCAAAGACATTTCTGAGATATGTTATAACAGCACTGTTGTAGAACCGTTTATCAAAGAAAAATGTCAGGAATCTTTACATGTTTATACGGAAGATACTTTACAACAAAAAATAAAAAATATATCAACACGGTTACACATGAATGAAGTTAATAGTAGGGCCGATTGTTTTTGGTGTACGTGTTCGTATGAGTCATCTTCTTTTTATATACCAAAGTATATTAATCAAAAACAATTTTATGTGTATGGGTCTTTCTGTTGTCCAGAATGTGCTGCCGGATACTTGTTTCGTGAAAAAATAGACCATTCCACTAAGATGGAGAGATATCATTTATTGCATAACCTATATGATTATACAACCTCGATTGTTCCAGCACCATCTCCTTATTATTTGCTATCCAAATTCTTTGGAACTCTTTCGATTGAAGAATATAGACAAATGATACGAGAACACATTTGTATGATAATTGATAAACCAATTTCGTGTCAGTATCCAGAATTAATTCAATCGATGAACTATTCAAAAAAACAATATAAACTATGTAGAAAGTCATAATTTTTTGTTAAATTATGATTAAATATCTTTTGGAGAATAAATTCAAAAGATATTTAACCAATATACAACCCGTATTTTAAATAACTTGAATTCATACGTGTCCATTAGATACTTATCAATTTATAATATATTTTCAAATTTTTAACGAGGGAAGCCTACCATGTTGGCACCAATACCAAATCCAGCTCCGGTTCGTGCTGTCATGCCCATACTTGGGATATAAGTGTCCAAAATTGAAAACGTTGCTGCAGCGGTTAAAGCAATTAACGCAACTTCATCCATGCTAAGACCTTTTCCTTTGGGAATAGCGTAGGCTGCAATCGAAACCATTAGTCCTTCTACTAAATACTTAATTGTTCGTTTTATCAATTCTCCTAAATCAAACATAGTATTCACATAGAAAAAAATATATAATTATAAATAAACTTAAATAATATCAGAAAGATTATATTATGGACTATGTTGATTTATTAGAAGAAGATAAGCCAATTGCTCAACAGAAATTTGTGTGTGTTTCCTTTATTTCACCAGAAAACATTTTAAAAAAAAAAGAGCTCTTTTTGTTTGAAAGGTTTATAAAAAACTGGGACTTTTTAAAATCCATGCAAAAATACGCTTCTTTTACGGGATTTCTTTCTTATAAATACAATTTACCGGCAGACCAATTGTCCCAAGACTTTTCAGATTTTTGTAAAGAGGAACAGGATAAATTGTCAAAGGAATCCATTGAAGACGATTATAAATCTTTTTTAGATAAATATACCGATTCCTTAGAACTTGAGTTTAACAAAGAACATAAATTTCAAACCAATACCCGAGGTATTAAAATTAGAGGCGTGTATCCTACTCAAGAAGAAGCTGAAATGAGAGCAAAAATGTTGCGAGAACATGACCCTCATTTTGATGTATTTGTGGGTCCCGTTGGACTTTGGATGCCTTGGGACCCTGATGCGTACCGTACTGGAAAAGTAGAACATTTAGAAGCTCAATTGAATGAGTTAATGGCAAACAAACAACAAAATGAAGCTAACGCTAAAGATTACTTTGAACAGCGTGTAAAAGAAACTAAAATAAAGGCACACGAAGAAAATAAAAAGAAGGCTATGGAAAATGGTAATAAATTAACACAAAAAATCGATGAAAATGGAAACCTAATTAATATTACCAATATGGAAGAAATTAAACAAACATTATTTGGCGATAAAAAATTAAACTAATGTATGAATGCCATTGTTGTTGAATTTATTGGAACGTTTTTCTTTTTGTACGTAATTTTAGCAACGGGAAATTTTTTAGCCATTGGAGCTGCTTTAGCCCTAGCAATTTATTTAGGAGGTCCCATTTCAGGTGGAAATTTTAACCCAGCAGTCACCATTATGTTAATTGCTGCTAAAAAACAACCGATGAAAACAGCAGCTCCTTACATCGTTGCACAAGTTGCTGGAGGATTAGCAGCACTTTTGTTATATAAAAAAATTTAAAAAGATTGAGGAGTTTTATTATAACCCAATTCATTTGCTTTATCTAACAACATGGATGCAGGTGCTTTAATGCAAAACACGTGTATTTTTTTAT
>Ga0209355_1000321_pt1 | contig 29708 bp, 29 predicted proteins | sample LauGreSBDMM110SN_3_FD_187563 | JGI IMG/M metagenome (GOLD analysis project Ga0209355, IMG submission 187563) | Freshwater lake microbial communities from Lake Michigan, USA - Sp13.BD.MM110.SN (SPAdes) (version 2) | ecosystem: Environmental > Aquatic > Freshwater > Lake | place: Lake Michigan... | reverse complement strand
ATCACACCAGAACACCTACACGATATGTAGTCTTTGATATTTCTATTTCAAATGCTGAAAAAGATATTGATAAAATACGTACAAGTATTACAAAAATGCTACTTTCAACCGATGGTGTATTAGTAACTCCACCTCCTAGTATTGAAATTGAAGATGTAAATCAATGGAGTACAACCATTCGCATTAAAGCAGGTATTAACTCAAAAGATTATGGCGATTTAGATGATAAACTTCGTACAAAAATTCGTGAAACATTAATTGAAAATAAAGTTCAATTAAAATCTTAATATATATCAAATGCAATATCTTCGTCCTTCTTTCTTCGCTTTAGTTTTAGGAGGTTTAACAATTGGATTAGCACTTATACTATTTATGTTAAGTGCTGAAAAATTAAATATGAGCCAAGTCACCCAAATGGTGCTATTGTTCTCGATTGCCTTCTCTTTACATGGATTACTTCATTTTATATATGAACTTCATTATAATTTGAATCCACTAGCTAAGATAGCATAAGTAAATGGCTTGGTCAAAAGCTGCCATCATTTCATCTAAAATATTTTGTAACTCACTTGTTTTTCCAAATTGACCGTGCATTTTTCTTAATGTTTCACGTTCTGTTTCTAAGTATTTATCTAATTTAGTGGTGTCTGAATGCGCATCCATGCTTATTTTGAAAACCTTTAATGGTTGTTTTTTGAATTTACCAATATATACTTCTACAAATTTATCAACTAAATCACTTAAACTTCCATGTAATTCATCAAGAGCTTTATGCTTTGAATAACTAGAAGTTGCCCAATGATATACTTTAATTTGACCTAACATTCCTAGGAATTTTTCCATAATGGTTGCTTCTTCCATTTAAGGTGTCTATAATATAAATAGATAATATTTATTTATAGTAATTAAGCTAGAATGAATTCTTATATTTGGATTACTTCAATCAGTGGAATTGCTCTTATTACCATGGTTCTATTAAAAAATAAAAAACTTAAAAAAGAATTTTTTCATAATAATCAAACTGTTTTGTATATGGATCCGTATATAGCAAAAAACTTTATTGAAAATGATATGGATGGTTATGTACAATCATTATCTATTTATGACTTAAGAGCTCGTAATGCTACAACTATTTCAGATTATTTACAAAAAAGTACACAGGATATAATACCTTTTAATACTGTTCAACAGACTCAACTAAATAAAGCTGTTGAATATGCGAATGATTTTTTTAAAACATATCGTAATTATTATATCGATTCACTTAATATTCAAAAAATTCCATGGATTTTTATTCTTACAAACGGTTATTATGAAAATGGATTACCACATACACGTCAGGAATATATATTTTTAACACCTCAAGTAATAAATACAAATTTAAAAGACTTAATTATTACATTAATTCATGAAAAAATACATGTTTATCAAAGAATATATTTATTTGATATTCAAAAAAAACTAATAAACATGTATTATAAAAAATATGGATTTCGTAAAAATTATGAAAATAAATTATTAAGAGCAAATCCAGATTTAGATCAATATATTTATGTAAGTCCACAAAATGAAAGAATGGTTAGTATATATAATTCAGATCATCCAAAAAATATAAGTGACGCAACCGGAAGTAAGTATGAACATCCATTTGAAGAAATCGCGTATACTATTTCAAAACATTTTGATAAAAACATTTGAAAACTATTTAATAAAGCGTTTAAACCTTAATAATGTTTATATTCTTTAGTATAAATGAATAAAGAAGATCTTAAAATTATTCAACAAAATGTTCCAGAAGTATCAGATGATTTAATTTATAAAATGTACGAAGAATGTCATCAAGATATTATGGAAACTATTTGTAAATTATTAGAAATTCCAGCAATTGAAAAAACCACAACTGAATGGGAGAAACGTCGTGAAATATGTGATAATTATGATTCTGAAATGCAAACATTACTAAAAAAAATGCGCAATTCTGGATTAGAAGATAATGGTGTTTTAAATATACCAGTTGCGGTTCCTGAATTATCAAGACCCTCTAAAAAAATTAAAATAGAAACAATTGAAGAAGAACCAGTAGATATGTCATTATCTTTGCCACCCATTGTAATTAACCCAAAATTTACTTAAAGCTCTTTAAGATTTATACATGTATATCTATGGATAATACGCCTTCATCTCCATTTTTATTAGAATTAAAAACAGTTCAAGCAACAACTTTCAAACAAGTCATAGATGCTTTAAAAGAAATTCTAATGGATGTTAATTTAGAATTCGACGAAACTGGTCTTAAAATTGTAGCTATGGATACAACACATGTTGTAATGGTACATTTAAAACTTAACGCTGATCGCTTTGAAAACTATTATTGTGAAAAAAAATTATACGTTGGTATTAATATTCTTAAATTACATATGTTAATTAAAACAATCAGCAATGGTGATATTCTCTCCCTTTTTGTAGAAAAAGAAGACCGTAACCGCCTTGGTATTCGCATTGAAAATACTGATAAGAATATTCGTACAACTTATCGTTTAGCAATGTTGGATATTAATGCGCTTGAATACAATATTCCTCCAGTTGATTTCCAAAGTATTATTACCATGCCCGCTGTGGATCTTCAAAAGATTATTAGAGATATGAACAATCTTGCTGATAACATTGAAATCCGTTGTGTTGAAAATAATATTTATTTTAAATGCAAAGGTGAATGTGTTCAACAAGAAACCATTCTAGGATCCGAAAATAATCAAAATTTCAATATTGTAAACAATAGTAAAAATCAAGAAATTATTCAAGGTATTTTTAGTTTACGTTATTTAACTATGTTTACAAAATGCACAAACCTAAACAATGTTGTTGAGGTATATCTAAAAAATAACTTCCCTATTATTCTAAAATACAGCGTCGCATCTCTTGGTGAAATTAAACTTTGCTTGGCTCCACAAGATAATTAATAATCATTGTATTTATAATTTATTTTTATTTATCTAATTGTTTTAAAATTATAATAAATAAAATGAACAGTGGAACTCCCATTGTTTCTACGATAATGTGATAAGGCAATTCTTTTTTATCTAACATTTTTTTACAATTTTCTTTTTCATTTATAAATAATAAAATAACTATTACTGTTAAAATAAAGAATAAATAAATGTAATTGCAAGAAACATGTTTAGTAATATAATTAAAATAATATAAATTTATTAATACTATTAAACTTAATTGTGTTATAAAATATCCTAAAAATTTTTGTTTATAAAGTAATATTATATCGAGTATTATTATTAGTAAATATATTATAAGTATACCAATCGAAGGCATCGTTTGTGTTAAATGAATAAAAATAGCAAAATAGCTAAAATTTACCAAATAAGCTATAAAATGAATTATATTATTTTGAATGTTTCCAGGAATATGAATAAAATGTGAAATAGTATGAATCAACTCAAATAGAAATAATAATCCAAAGAAAGTTTTAATATATATATCATTTGTATTAAATAAAGCATATAAAATTATACATGACGATAATAAATTTACTGTAAACGAATACGGTTGTGCTATTATAGAAGTTTTACTATAAGGTATTTCACACGTATCAAAAGGAAAGGTATAGTCTTTCATATTACAACTATTCAAGAAAAATAATAATTAATATATAATAAATGCAATCACGTCTTTCAAACACAGCAAATAAACTTAAACTAAAATTACAAAAATTATATTATCTATACTCTCAAAGTACAAATGAGGAAGATAAAATTACACCACTATACTATGCGATTTATAATGATGAATCGTTTAATCTTATAAAAGACATTTTAAATCATAATAAAAATCTAATAAATAATGCTGACGTAAATGGATTAACACCTTTATCTTTAGCAATCATGAAAAATATGGATTATAGTTTAATTAAACTATTAATTAACGAAGGAGCTGACATAAATAAAACAGAATCATTAAAAGGGTTTAGCGCAATGCATTTAGCGATTTATAATTTAATAAATGATTATAATAATAAGTTGGACAATAATACAATTGAAAATCAAAAAAAATATAAAAACTCTTTGAAAATTGTTAAATTATTAGATGATACAGATAATGATCTCATTAATAAACCCAGCAAAGACGGTATCGTCCCAGCTCAACTTATTGACCCTCGTACATTTCCAGATATTAACCATGATATATTTTCAAATTATGTGATAATCAATCATTAATCTACTTTAATTATTTTCAGGAACGATATGTAAATATTTTTTTTTGCCTTTTATTAAAATATAAATACCACCTTTACTTCCAATATATACTTTTCTTCCTCCTGCTTTCTGTAAAATAGCATCTTTGTATTCTTGTGTCATTTATATTCTCTATTCTAATCTATTGTAAATAAATAAAATGTATTAATGTATAATAAAAGATGGAACAATTTTATTACGCCGTTATTGGATTTTTATTAAGTGTTTATGCTGCTAGCCGTTATTACATGGATCCTGAAAAATTATTAGCAATTTTATCAGGTTTATTTGTATTATTATCTTTATATATTGGTCTAGATATTTATATGTTCATGCTATATATTGCTTTTGGATTACTTGGATACGTTGTTATCTTATATCTAACACAAGAAGGTGTACTTGAATTCAATATTAAAAAAGAAAAAGATGACGATACAATTAAATCAAAAGTTCCGTATTGGATTTCTGTATTAATCGCTCAAAATACATTAGCACTTGTATTATTTGTACGTTATTATGATGCTCTTGAATTATAATTGTTGATCTTGTTCAATATTATCAACATGTGATTTAAACATTGTACGAGCATAAGATGGAATTGTTAAGTTATATAATTGAATATCACCGTGCGTCTGATCATTTATCCAAATTCGGGCAATACAATAATTGCGTTTTGGTGAAATTGAAATACCACATATATTATTCCAATCTTGAAAATTTTTCAATACTGTTTCTCCTAATATTTTCGAAACTATTTCAAACAAATGTTGTGCCACTTCGTTTTTCCATATTTTAAAGGATATACAACCTCCTTTACAATTATTTTCATCTTCCCATACAGGTTTAATATGTTCGCGCATAAAGAAAAACATACCACGATTCCAGTAATCTTTCATAATTTGATTTATTTGAATCCATTCTTCAATATTAGTAATTGTAGCTATCAAAATATAACTATCAATACCCCAGTTTGAATTATCTGGATCATGAAAGTATAGATTCCAACTATCATTAAAAAATAAATTGGATTTACTGTCTTCCATAACTATGTATCACGTTTATATCTTTAAGATAATATTTTAATCTTATTATTATTATATATATATGTTACTTCAACAATCAAAACAAAAAATGAATTATCCTAAAAGGTTATCATTACAACGGTCTACCTCTACATATGCGCGCGCACCTCATATATTAAATAATTTACAGAAACCTATTAGTAATGAAATGCCTGCTTTAACAGAGGATGAAATACAATTCTTGGTAACATATTTTAAAGATTATGAACAATATTTAAAAGATTGGGTTATTCAAGAATTTGAAAAAGATAAGTTATTGAATAGCAAAACAGGAGTAAAAAAATTTAAAATGTTATCTATGCCAGAATTATTAATAAATGATACAATTTTATTAAAAAACGAAAAGTTAAATATAAGCAAAATTATTAATTTAAAAGAAAAAAATAAAACTGATCTAAAATACTCCCCTGAAGATGATGACATTATTAAAGATTTAAAAATTCTAACAGATGATGAAATTATTTTTAGAGCTAAAATGGAAATTTACATGAAATGGCAAACACTTGTAAATAGAATTATTATTCGATCTAAATAATATTTTTTAGATATACTTTTCGATTATTATGTAAAATAAATTTATTTCCTTTTTTTGATATTAAAATGGTATATTTTTTATTACAATATGTTATGGATGTTTTTATCTTTTTTATTTTAGGTATTGATACTTTACCTCCTGTTACGTTAATCATTTTAGAACATTCAAATACTTTTGTTAAATCTGGATCTTTTCTTAAAGAATATTTATAGGGTGGATTACGTTTATAATGGTTTGACAATTCATAATCTAACATATAAAAGTCACTTATTACAGACGGCAATGATACAAAATCGGGTAATTTATGTTCAAATAAACATAAAGCGGCTCCTAATGTTCCGTGTTTTGTCAATATTTTATTTATAATAAAGTTATTAACATCATTACACATGTCAATATAATAAGGTCTTCTACTATCAATTGTTTTACATATTACACTATATACTACATCTTTTGTACTTTGCATAAGATATTTACCACCCCAGATAAAAACACTTCGATTCGTTCTTGAATCAGACCATTCGCAATAATTTCTTTCCATATTACGGTTTTCAGTATCAAAGCCTAAATTATTTATAATCGCAGTCATACGGAAGTTTTCCACTGCCAATTGTGTTATATAAGGTATAACAATAATAATTTTAAAAGGTTTTATACTAGTTATATTTTCAGTTAATTCTTTCCATGTTTTCATAAATATAGCTGTTGATTTTTGTAATCCAGAATAAGCACCATCATCAAATATAACATAATGTTCAATATCATAATTTTCGTACATATCTTTTATAGACGTAGTTGGACTAAATTGTGTTGACATAAATGTGGGCATATCACTTACACAAAATGGTACTAGTTGTTTAAATAATCTGTCTTTTTTATTTTCTAATAATTTCCATGAGAATGCTGCGATCCATTCAGGACTTTTAAATTGCGGTGTTGATAATTGAAATAAATTTTCAGTTAATAATCCCCATCTCTGATAATAACCATTGAACATTGAACTAATCCATTCAATACCATCATTTATATTATTTAATAAATCTTTATTTGAAAATATTTTTATTTCTGAAAAAATTAACATAATAATATTTACAATACTTATTTCATCTCTTAGAAGACTTAAAGAGTTATCTAAATATTCTTTAATTTCTTTACTATATTTATTTTTTATAGTATTATAATCCATTAATAAATCAAATCGTACGTGTGTGGCTTTATTCATAAATTGTATCGATTGTGAAGTATCAATATCAGGTAACATTTGAAAATTTTTTTGATAAGTATTTATTGTATTTTGTATCGTTCCCATAAATATATTTTATATACTATAATGTATTTTTATTTTTTCAACATTTTTTTTATTTGAGAAAGCAAAGATGGACAACAATCATTACTTAATTTAACTACATCATTTACTACTTCAACTGCTTTATTTATATTAAATTCACCCTTCGCAGCACTAGTAATAACTCCTACAATATCACCAATTAAGTCTTGTTCTAATAACATTTTAAGTGAAGCTACAACATTACCTGGAATAATATCATCTTCTGTACCTACAATACCATCTGCTCCAGCGGCAATTTTTTCAACAACTTTAACTAGCATTGTTTTTTTCTGTTCTCCAGACATATTTGGAAAAGATTCCATGATTTCAATGCCTTTTGTAAGAATTTTCATAGGTGAATCTTTAACAATTTCTCCGTTAAGAATACTTTCTTGAAGCATTATTGCAATTTTACTAGCAATTAGTGAATCCATTATTATAATATGGATTTAAAAAATTGAAAAGAAGTATATTATAATTATACTTAAAAATGTTCAAAGTATTTCTTCAACATCCTGATTCAGTCCTTCCAGCTGCTGCGACCGAAGGTAGTGCCGGTTATGATCTAAGTTCATGTGTAGATGATTGTGTTCTATCTGGAGAATGGAAAGCGATTGAAACTGGTATTGTTACACAATTTCCATCTGATTGTTACCTTCGTATCGCACCTCGTTCAGGTCTAGCTTTTAAATATGGCATTGACGTATTTGCTGGCGTAATTGATTCAGACTATACAGGTAGTATTAAAGTGATTCTTATGAATAACAGCAATGAAAACTTTAAAATTCAAAAAGGAGACCGTATTGCTCAAATGATTTATGAACGTATTTATAAACCCACACTTGTACAAGTATCTTCATTTAATGAACTTGAAGAAACTGATCGTGGTACAGGCGGATTTGGTAGTACAGGTATTTAAATAATCTTTGATAATCCTACACCAATAACATAACCAAGCATATTAAGTAAAACATCTAACAAATCATGGCAATTACATACCATATATTCAGCACTTTCATAAATAATCGATATTAATAAAACAATCCAAAACTTATTAGGAACAAAATAGCCAATCAATATAAATAATAAAATATGTAATACACCCCATAAGGAAAGCATACATGTTTTTACTTTTCTTTCATCCTCTGGATTCGTGGTTAGAAAATAACCAGATCCTCTAAACATTGTTATTTTTTTACAAATTGGATGATCGCATGATATATAACATGTGCCGTATAATTTAGAAATTAAATCAGTTGTACTTGGATTTTGACTTAGATAATACATAATCTCAACATTTGTAAAACCAATAGCACCTATAATAAATAATGTTAAATAACTGGAATCTTTTGTTATATAATAGGTACTAAAAGCGATTATAAATGTTATAAAATAAAGAACTAAACGAAATAAATAACTTTGTTGGTTTAGCATCCTCTTTTGATAAATGCTTTTACTATTATTTATTATTTATCACTATTCAAAGGATTATCTGTAATTTGAATACCGCAATATTCAACGGGTTTATTATTGAAATCTTGGCTTTTATAAATACCTGTATTTACAGCTTCTTTTAAAATCCATTTGAAATTATCCCAAAATTCAGGTGTATGACCGATTGATTTCGTACCAATATGAGCTATTTCATGCAGAACAACGAACATCATTGTATTTAAATCAACTAGTTTTTTTTGTTCATCTTTAGAACGAATACAGAGCACTATCTTTTCACCTTTATTAATAGAATAACTTGTATATTTTGTACTTTCGGATCCTTCACTAATTTTATCTGAACGGAAATTTTCTTTTATTTGTTTAACACGATCATCATCTTTAAATTGTTTCTGTAAATGTTCAACAAACTTTTCTAATTTTTCTCTAATTTGTGATAATAAATTTGCTGCTTCTTGCTTATCTGGTAAACTTCTGACTAAATAGGATTTTTGATCAATGCTTGATGTTACATATTCTACTTCATTTGAAAAATAGGTATCCCACACTAAATAACCCAAAACTGCTGATAATACAATAAAAATTACAGTTCCACCGTCCATCATTAAAACTCTAATCAAGCTTTAGAGAAAAATTTGATTTTGCTATCTAAATTTTTAGCATTTAAGCTAACATTTATAAGATACTATATTAATATTTTTAATGGAATTTCCTCGGAAAGATAATATCGTATGGGGAAAGACTGATAAACCACTTCGATTTCAAGTGTATGATTGGTTTGTTCCTGAGGCAGATAAATCTATCAAGAAAATTCAAGCAGATGCCCGAAAGCGTGGTGAACCAATTGAATATCCTGATGAAACACCTGAGTATGAAGTTCTTATGTTTGGATGTACAGATGAAGGTCATTCCGTATGTTCAAAAGTAACCGGATTTATTCCGTATTTTTATGTAAAAGTTCCTGATCGTTTTGCGAAGCTAACACCGCTTACTGGTTGGATCAATGAACTATATACATACCTAAGTACTGGAAAATATCAAGATAAGCGTTATAATTATCAGCGCAGTATTATTCCATACAAACTGTCTTCTCACCTTGTTTCAATCACAGAAGTTCATAAAAAAGAATTCTACGGATTTACAAACAATGCTGACTTTACTTTTCTAAAAATATCTGTAAAAAGTCTGGCTCTCTATAATTCATTGCGATTCTTTCTCCAAAGACCTCCGAAGGAATTTCTAGATCGTTACAAGGAACCTTTTACTCTATATGAATCAAACCTGGATCCTTTCCTACGATTTATTCATGTTCAAAATATTCAACCTTGTGGATGGGTTGAACTGCCAGCAAACCAATACCAACTTATTTCAAATGGTTGTGAAGATGAAAGCTATTCCCGCGCGAATTTTTCAGTATCTGTACATCATACTAAAGTAAAACCATATGATTGTACTAAAACAGCTCCAATTCTTATAACATCTTTTGATTTGGAATGTACGAGTAGTCATGGAGATTTCCCAGTTGCTAAAAAAGATTATCGTAAACTCGCTAAAGATCTATATATGGTTGCCCAATATGAAGAGTATGATATGGATATGCTAATTGATGCGATTCTAGCTGCTTACAAAGAAGAAATTATGATGAAGAATGGTAGCATTATCAGTCGTCTATATACGATTCAACCTATTCAAGAAGAAACCGTGAAAAAAGTGTTCAAAAAGATTGGTACTGAATTGATGGATATTATGCAAAAAATTAAAACCATGACTGAATCAGATAATGATAGTGATAATGATGATGGCGTCGCCGAAGGAAGAGGTGCTATCAATAAAATGAGAGCTATTTATGAAAATGATATGAAGATTCTATTGGATCGTCTACCTAAACTTCAGGGAGATGCGATTATTCAGATTGGAACTACGGTTCATCGTTATGGAAGTGATGAAATTATTTATCGCAATATTATTACTCTGAAATCGTGTGATCCAATTCCAGGTGTCGAAGTTCAAAGTTATAACTCTGAAAATGATGTTCTTATTGCGTGGAAAAGTCTAATTCAGCGATTGGATCCAGATATTTTGATGGGTTACAATATCTTTGGTTTCGATATCCCATATGTTTGGGATCGTGCTGAAGAACTCTTTGGCACCAATCACGATTATGGTGTTGGGTTTGGTCGTCTATCTCAGCGTAATTGTCAAATGCTTGAACAAAAATTGGCTTCTTCTGCGCTTGGTGAAAACTTCATGTATTATCTAGACATGGATGGTATTGTCTCAGTGGATGTTTATAAAGTTATGATGCGTGATCATAAATTGGATTCTTATAAACTGGACTTTGTTGCGCAAGAATTTTTGAAAGATCAAAAGAATGACCTTTCTCCTAATGAAATTTTCGAAAAATATCTTGGAACATCAGAAGATCGTAAGGTTATTGCTGAATACTGTATTCAGGATTGTGCGCTGGTAAATCGTCTGTTCCATAAATTGAAAATTCTAGAAAATAATGCTGCTATGGGAAATGTGTGTAGTGTTCCTCTCAACTATTTGTTTATGCGTGGACAGGGAATTAAGATCTTCTCATTGGTCGCAAATGAATGTCGTAAAAATAATTATGCGATTCCAGTACTAAAAGGATTTCAAGAAAATGAAGCGGTTGATGAAATTGGTTACGAAGGGGCGATTGTATTGGATCCTAAAGTGGGTATGTATCTTGAAGATTATATCGTAACATTAGACTTTGCTTCACTATATCCTTCGTCTATGATTGAGCGCAATCTGTCTCACGATTGCTATGTAAATGATGATAAATATGATAATTTGCCTGGTATTGATTATAAAAGTATCGCCTATGATATTTATGAAGGCACAGGCGACCAAAAGAAAATTGTTGGACAAAAGATTTGTAAATTTGTTCAACTGCCTGAGGGCGAAAAGGGAATCATTCCTCGAATTCTTATGATGCTTCTAAAGCAGCGCAAGGTAACTCGTAAAAAAATAGAATACGAAAGTCTAACTCATTCAGATGGTACTGTTTATTCTGGATTGATTAAAGAAAATGGTGATACATTTGTGGTTCAAGATATTGAAAAAGGAACCCAAGTAAATGTAAATCAGAAAGATATTGTACATCGTAAGGAAACTTATAATGCATTCGAGAAAGACGTTTTGGATGCGCTCCAGCTGGCTTATAAAGTAACTGCCAATTCACTGTATGGACAGATTGGTAGTCGCACAAGTCAAATTTATCTAAAAGATATTGCTGCTTGTACAACAGCCACTGGTCGGGAACGCATTATGCATGCGAAACAATTTGTTGAAACGAATTACGACTGTGAGGTAATCTATGGAGATACAGATAGTATATTCTGTCGCTTCAAGGTTGTCGACGAAAATGGTACTAAACTAAAAGGTAAGGAAGGATTAGCAAAGGCGATTAAACTTGGTCAAGCAGCATCGGCGGCGATCAATAAAATTCTTCCTGCGCCTCAAAATCTAGAATATGAGAAAACATTCTATCCCTTCATTATCCTATCTAAAAAGCGTTATGTGGGTAATCTATATGAAGATGATCCCAATAAAAAACCAAAGCAAAAATCCATGGGTATTGTATTGAAACGTCGTGATAATGCTCCATTGGTTAAGAAGATTTATGGTGGTATTGTAGATATTCTATTGAATGAGGCAAATCTTGAAAAGTCTGTTGATTTTCTAAAAAGTGAATTGACCAAACTGGTAAATCATGAATATCCTCTAGAAGACTTTATTATTACAAAGACACTTCGATCTTGCTATAAAGATCCTACTAAAATCGCTCATAAAGTACTTGCGGATCGCATGGGTGCGCGTGATCCTGGTAATAAACCACAGGTAAATGATCGCATTCCCTATATTTATATTCAAGTACCCGAAGGAACTGAGATTAAACTCCAAGGAGATCGTATTGAAAATCCTACCTATATTCGTGAGAATAACCTAAAACCAGATTATTCGTTCTATATTACAAATCAATTAATCAATCCAGTTTCACAAATTTATGAATTGTCACTTGAGCAATTGTGTGGATATACTTACCCTCCTGGTTACTGGGAGGAAGCTTATGAAGAACTCAAGAGCAGTAAACTGTATGCGGAGAGTCATATTCGTCGCGCAAATCGTATTGCGTCATTGCGTATTCGCGAAGTAGTTGAACTGCTATTCGAACCCTATATTGCTAAAAAAATTAAAAAGGTAAAAATTACAAAAGCATCCACTGGAAGTGATTCGGTTATTAAACAGAAAAAAGAAAAAAAGGTTATTCTTCCAACATATACATTGGATAAAGATGCTCCTACAATCGTATTTGATGTTACTGAAAATAAAGAGACAAAAGTATATAGCGCATCTGCTGAATTTTACATTCGTCAACAATTAATTGAAGAGACTACAATTACCTTACCTAAAAAAGGTACATATAACAGTAAAATTAAAGCTTGTCCTCGTTTACTTCAGGATGTTCTTAAAAAATACATTAGCGGACATCAACGACTATTCGATGAACATGGACTTCGACTTCAAATTAAAGATACACGCTATCGTAATAATTTACATACTGCGATTAATGTTTCAACTGATTTATATTCAAAGCGCGAGGAAGCAAGTCGTGTAGGTGATCTTGAACAAGTTGAAAAGTACAATGACATGGAAAAAGATCTGGGTTTAATCCAAGCAATTGTAAAAGTAAAGTATGAAATCGTTTAGTAATATTCGATTCGATTTAATTTAATAAATACGCAGCCATTTAAAAATATTTTTTTATTTATATTTACAATAAATATACACGAAAAACAATGTTATCTAAAATTACAAATAAGCCATCATTAATACTATATACGCTTTATCAAAATACACCTAAAACACCATACGTAGTTCATATAAGTAATAAAGATGATCAATATAAAACAACTCTTGTATCATTACTTCATAAACGTGATATTCAAAAAATAGGAAATGTATTGGAAAACCATAAGAAAAAAAATGGAGTATATCCCAGAAATACATTTAATTCAGATACGTTATTTAGTTTTGATATTGATATAGATGATAATGCCGCTATAAAACCTCTTCAAGAATTATCAATAAAACGTTGGAGTCAAGAAGATTTAATATTATACTGTGTTGATAATTGGATTGATTTAATGATTATTGAAGATCTAAAAGAGAATAGTTCTATTCAGGTTATTGAATTTGAAATTCCACATGAATATACAATTGAAAGATTGAACAAAAGTCTTTTATAGATTTAAAGAAGCATAGTAAATGAAAAAAATAAATAAGATTTATATTAGTACATTTATTATTATTTTAACTGTTATAATATCTATATTATTAAAAAAGAATATCAAAGAATTATTTATTGGAGCGCCAGCAATGGGTGCTGGTTATGGTGGTGCCCCAGCCTTTTTATATTTTCCATGTGCGCGACCACAATTATCTTCAACTACAAATTCAAATTTAACATATTTTAAATGTATTGGATTAAATGAAAATAAATCGGATGAGACGCGTAATGAATATAAAAGTAGAATGATGAATATTCCATTTTATCATATACATAGAACTTTTCCAGATTTAAATAGTATTTCACTCTTTTTATCAAATGAATTAAAACAACTTAAGTTTATTAGTAAAAAATTTCCATTAGGTCCGTGTTATATTTTTATTGGAAAAAGAAATAATGAATTAGATACATGGTTATTGTTTCCTAATTTTGTAAAATCAAAGGAATCTATTCCTAATTTATATACCCTTGCGTTATATCATAAATGGATGCATATGATGATCGCGCATCCTTTTTATAATGCTCCAAATGAATGTGGAATTCCTATAAATGTGATTAGTGGAAATTCATATCCTACGCCATTTAGCCATTGTCCAGGAGAACCAATTATATCAAAACAGGCTACTAATAATTCATCTATTTCACAATTTGGTAGTGTAACATGTAATTACTATACGGATTATTACTATCAACCATGTGGAAACGCGAATTCAGGTGGTCGTACATATTTAAATTATGAATTACCCACTTCTTTACCAAATAACTATATTTATGCTGTATACAAACCTAATTTAAATTCAAGTTTATTTTCAGAATTTCGTTCGGATATAACAGATATTAATCGTTCACTAATGATAAATGGTCAAGAATTAACATTACGTGATTATACATGGTTAATTTCTGAAAATAAACAATCTAGTTTTCAATTACATGATGATGGATTATATTTATATAATGACGGTCAAATAATATGGCGTTTCCCGGTAGTTATTGGAAATCGTAATGCTTTAGTTATATTAGAAGGAACATTATTACGTTTTGTAATTGATGGACGAACCCAGTGGCAAAAACAGTTAATGCCCAAAGAAGTTACAGGTACATCTCCTTATATTTTACAATTGTCAAATGAAGGTCAACTAACCATTGTTGATTCTAAAGGGGTTATATTCATTTAAACTTATTTTTATGAAAACAATTTATACAAACTTATTAGATTGGATGGATCCGCACCAAATACTTGATATTTATTTCAGAGATCATTTCTATCCTTTTACAAAACATCATATTGATAGTTATCGCGAATTTTTAAGAAGATACATTCCTGATGTTATACGTTCCTATAATCCCATCACTATGGTTAAATTTCGCAATAATAATAAAAAAGATATAGAATTGAAGGTTGATATATTTATTGGCGATGAAACCGGTGATAAAATTTATATTGATAGACCTACATTGATTGATCCGGAAGGAAATCCTGTACTAATGACCCCTCAAGATGCTCGTTTAAAAAATTTAACTTATTCAACACGATTATACAGTGATGTAATGGTTAGATATACACTTGCTGATAAAGAACAACCAATTGAAAAACGTTTTTCCCACATTTTATTGGGAGAAATTCCATTAATGATTCATTCAGATGGTTGTGTGCTTCATCAACAAGGACCAAAAGTATTACAAGCATTTAACGAATGCCCTTTCGATCAAGGAGGTTACTTTATCATTGATGGTAAGGAAAAGGTTGTTATTTCTCAAGAACGTATGGTTACAAATCGTTTATTTATTGAAAAAGCAAAAGATCCTAGATACAGCCATAAAGGTTGGGTACGCTGTACCACAGAAACTGGTGAAGCCGCTTTATTGCCTAAAACAATTGAATTTTATATAATGGATCCAAATGCGAATAAGAGTTCTCTTCGCGAAGATACCTCTATGAATATGGAGCAAGGAAAAGATAAAGATATGGAAGATGATGAAGAAATTGAAGATAAAAAAACTATATCTACACGTATAAAATACAGAGGTGCTATTGTGGTTTCGTTACCAAATATTCGTGATTCAAGTGCGGGTGGTATTAAAATTCCATTATTTCATTTATTCAGAGCTTTAGGAGTTGAAAGTGATCGTGAAATATTAGAATATATTTTTGGAGATACAACTAAAATGCCACAAGAATATATTGATTTTATTACCCCATCTATCCGTCATTGTGCGGATGAAAAAATCAATATATTTTCACAAACAGATGCCATTGAAGGTTTAAAGAACTACGTACGCTACAAGAGCAATGAACATGTTCACCATATCATCACACAGGATGTATTCCCAAATATGGGTGTCGATTATAAAGCGAAGGCACGTTTCTTAGGATACCTAATTCGTTATATGATGGAAATGATCTTAAAAGTACGTCCACCAGCTGACCGTGATGGCTATGGATTTAAACGTATTGATTTAAGTGGTTTCTTATTATCTCAATTGTTTCATAATATTTATAAACTTTTCCGTAAACATTGCCGTGATTTACTTGATCAAGAATATCATTACGGTCCCACCAAAAATACAGGACATTATGAAGATTTAATTCGTAAAGAAAATATTCAAAAGATTATTTCACCAAGTTACATTACTGAACGTATGAAACGATCGCTTAAAGGATTATGGGGTTCTACAGACGATGATGAAAAACAAGAAAAAGTACAGGATTTATCTCGCATTAGTTACATAGGATTTTTATCGAATTTACGTCGTGTAAATACACCATTAGATCGTAGTATTAAAATAACAAGTCCTCATCGTTTGAATGCTCAGCAATGGGGTATTATATGTCCATTTGAAAGTCCAGATGGTGCCTCAATTGGTTATTTAAAGAACTTTGCCCTATTGGCACATGTATCTTTTGGTACAGATCCAATGGATTTAATGAAAGAACCTGATAATTGCTTACGTGAACTGGGATTAATTCCATTAGCCTTAATGACATCCGTCGTCGCAAATGAAATAACTAAAGTGTTTCTAAATGGTCAATGGATTGGAGGTCATATTGAACCAAACATATTTACTTACCAATTACGTTTACTAAGACGTAATGGTTTGATAAATGCCTTTACATCCATTGCTTGGAAAATTAATCAAAATGAAATTCGAATTCAAACAGATCCAGGTAGAGCCTGTAGACCATTAATCATTGTAAATGATACAAATGTAAATGTTCCTGAATACAATGAAAAGCTTTTATGGTTTGATTTACTCTTTGGAACACTATTACCCAAGTCTGAAAAGATTGAAGAATTGTACTATAAAAGTAGCTATAAATCCCCCTTTAATCTAAAGGAATTTGTGGGACTTTCAAAAGATGAAATATTTAAACGCTTAGAAAAAACACAAGGTGTTATTGAATTCGTAGATATTGAAGAAGAAGATACACGATTAATCGCAATGTATAAAAAGGATATTAATGCTTTTATTACTCATTTAGAAATTCATCCATCAACTATTTTAAGTGTTGTTTCAAATAATATTCCTTTAGCAAATCATAATCAAGCCCCTCGTAATATTTTCTATGGCGCACAAAGCAAACAAGCCATTGGTGTGTATGCCTCCAATTTTTCAAAACGTTTTGATACAATGAGTTATATATTACATTATCCTGAGAGACCTATTATTACAACTCAGAATAGTCATTATATATCAAATGATAAGTTACCAGCAGGCGCAAATACAATTGTAGCTATCATGACTAATACTGGTTATAATCAAGAAGATGGTGTTATTATAAATAAATCTTCTATTGATCGAGGCTTTTTCCAAACTACAAGTTATAAATCTTATTCCGCACAGGAATCCTCTAAACAAAAAAATCAATATACAATGTTTACAAATCCCTTAAAATTAAGAGACAACCAAAAAATAGATGTTCAAAACATGAAAGATGATTCCAATTATCAATTGCTTGATGAAAATGGTATTGTATTACCTGAATCATTTGTCGCCAAAGGTTCTAAAGTAGCGTTAATTGGTATGGTTGAAGTAAAAGAAGAATTAAAAGAAATTCGTAAAGGTGTTAAAGTAGAAACTAAAGTTGTTAAGACATACCGTAATACATCTGTTGTCAGTGGTGTTCATCATTATGGTGTTGTTGATAAAATATACCTAGACCATACTGGATTAGCAGATGATCATAATCGTATCTGTAAAATGCGCTTCCGTAAAATGAAACGTCCTGAACTCGGTGATAAGACCTGTAGTCGTCACGGGCAGAAAGGTGTGATGGGTATGATTATTCCAAGAGAAGATATGCCATTTACAAAAGATGGAATTGTTCCTGATATTATTATTAATCCACATGCGATTCCATCTCGTATGACAATTGGTCATTTAGTAGAATGTATCTTCGCAAAAGCATGTACCATGGAAGGTACTGTTGGAGATGGATCTGTATTTATTCCATTAGATCGTGCCAAGATTGGAGATACACTTGAAAGCCATGATTTCGAACGTTATGGTAATGAAGTTTTATACAATGGACGTACAGGTGATCAAATTGAGAGTGATATTTTTATAGGTCCCACATTTTACTTACGTCTCAAACATATGGTGGGTGATAAAATGCATCATCGTGATAAGGGACCAAAAGATCAATTAACTCAACAACCTACATCTGGACGTGGTAAAGAAGGTGGTCTACGTATTGGTGAGATGGAACGTGATGTGTTATTATCTTATGGATTTTCACAATTCGCAAAAGAAAGTGTCATGGAACGTTCAGATAAATATACATGGGGTGTTTGCCGCTCATGTGGTCGTACCGCGAAATACACACCATCAATGGGAATATACGAATGTACGATTTGTAAAGGTTCTGATATTGCGGCTGTTCAAACACCATTTGCCTTTAAACTATTATGCCATGAATTAGAAACAATGGGAATAACACCTCGTTTTGTTATGGATTCTGTAGAGGAAGAAAAAGAAATATCATTGGATGAAATGGAAAATGAAATTTTTGAACAAGAAAAAGTAGCGTTAATGGATGGAGGAATAATCAATGACGATATGCCTTATAATAGTGAAGAAGAATGTGATGATGAAGAGTGTGATAACGAGGAAGAAGGTGGAGATAGTGAAGAATATGATGAAAATGATGAAGGCGAAGAAGAGGATGAAGGTGAAGAAAAGAATGAAGGTGAAGTTAATAAAGAGGGTGAAGTTAATAATTTATTTGATGATGAAGAAGAAGAAAGCTTAATGGATGAAGGAGATGTAAGTTACTTAATGGATGAAGGAAATATAAGTAGCTTAAAAAATAATGAACTTGAAGAAGACTTTAAACTAAATACTGAATTTTCAGCAAGTGAAGATGATGAACAAGAAGTTCCATCGATTATATCACAAAACCCAATAGCCGCTCCTACAGGCGGTGTTAAAATCATTGAAATTGCTGATTCAAAATGGATGCAAAAAGATAAAAAAACATCTTCGAAATTTGAAAATGAAGATGTATATGAAGAATTTGAAGATAATTTTGACGAATAATGTCTTACTTATTTTTTTTCGTGAATCTTAAATAGAGATAGATATGTTAGAAGGTACAGCCTTAATATTATCGGTTTTAGCGATTTTATCGTTGATCGGTTTATCCATTTACTTCTATATGGATGTCGATAAGCATAAAGTAGAAAATGTAAAAGATTTAAATGCTGTTAAAACAGATATTACTGGTGAAAAAAATGATCGTCTCGGTAATTTAGCTTATGTAATTGATCAAGTGAATGTAATCAATAAAGATATTAAAACTACCTATGATACAGCAAACGCCAAGATTACTACCAATGTAACAAACTTAGGCACTCGTATTGACGGTGTTGAATCTGGTTTTGGATCTTTATTATCGATTCGTTCAGGAAGTTCAAACATTCCATTATCCAGCTTAGCATCTGTTTCACAACCAAACATTGATTTAATCAAAAATATTAGTGTTTTGGGAGGAATGAATATTAAAGATGTTCAAGCTTCTAAACAATTCAAAGTATGTGGTGGAACTGGTACAGCTGAACGTTGTATTCAATTCCCAAACAGTGAAGGAGATACTTATTTAACAAATTTATTCTCAGGTAAATCACTTGTATTTGATGCCCCTTCAAAATTCAATGGATTAACAAAGTTCAGCGATAATGTAAATATAACAAGTAGCTTAGGATTTTTAGAAGCAAGTGATGTTAATCAAACTACACCATCTGGTGCTATACGCGCTGGAGGTTTAGTTGAAAGCTCTGGAACAACCAAAAAAGGTCTTATTGTAACTGGAACTACCCGTTTCGAAAATGATATTCAAGTTAAAGGCGATATATACATGGGTGATTATACGACACCTGGTAATAATATTACCAGTTTAAAAACACGTATTGATACATTAGAAACTAAGGTAAATGCCTTAGCTGGAGCACCCACAACACCATCCGCGCCATCAGCACCCGCGCCAGCAGCACCCGCGCCAGCAGCACCTGCTCCATCAGCACCCGCCCCATCAGCACCTGCCCCATCAGCACCCGCCCCATCAGCACCTGCCCCATCAGCACCCGCACCATCAGCACCCGCCCCATCAGCACCCGCCCCATCAGCACCCGCGCCTCCCCCATCTACACCACAAGAACCAGCTCCATCCACAGGAGATTCTACATTACTAGGATGCCCTTATCCAAATGAAAGTAACTATTACTGCACAGATGGTAGCCCTTCAAGTGGACAAACATTTAAAATAGCAAACGGTCAACGTCAAGTATATGAAGACTATATGTCTACCGTTGGTGATATTACAAAACGTTCAACTCTTGCGGACTGCACAATATTAAATAATATGTGCCCTCTTGCTTCTTCACCAATTCCAGCTTAGGTCGTTTCTTTTTCTATAATTCTTATAAGGGATAATGAAATCTAAATTAATATTTTATATATTCATTTTAATAATATTAATAGTTTCAATTGTACCAAAAAGAGAATTTTTCGTAGATAGCGTGGCAATTTATAATAAACATCGCCCAAATAATAAATCGTCTGGTGAAATTTTACGTGTTGAAACTAATTATTTAAAAGAGCTTTATGCTTTGTTTCCAGAAACAAATACTGAATTATTAAATATGGATCGATGTGTAAGTGTAAACACAACAAGTAAAGAAAAATCAATCAAAGATATCGATTTATCATTATCAAAATTAGTATTTCCTCATCATAAATATGAAATGACAATTACACATTTTAATGAAGTTGAAAAAAAAATTATGCTTGATTTAGAGAAAACATATTTGGATAAAAATTTAACTCAATTATATGGTCCAATTTACGCGCTCGTATTTCAAGCACCTTATTTACGTGTCATTGATAAAGATTGTAATGTTCGTGAATTAACTGCTCAATACAATATTAATAGTTATAATAATTTAGGTTATTACGTTGGTAAAGATGAAAGTGGATATATACCAAATGAAACACATATTAAATGCCAAAATGTTATTAATAAAATTAAAACAAATAAGGTTCGTGTTGTCGTATATATTTTATATCCAGCTTACAATAAACAATATAAACTTAAATATTTAAATTGGGATAATATTAAATGTAATATGCAAACTTTATTCAATCAACGTGATTTTAATGATAAATGTTTCATAAAATGTAAAGAAGCTTCTGATAAAGCATGTGGATGTTTAAATACAAATAAACCTTATAGTTCAAAATGTGTCGATAATACATCTGGAAACTTAGTAAATAGTGGTGTTCTTTATTTAATTAATGGCAATGAAGCTTCTAAAAGAGTTAGAGGAACATTTAATACAACATTTTTCGCAAATAGCTCACCTATCCAAGCTGCTAGTACCGTGACAATTGATCAAAAACAATGTGATCGTATTACATCAAATCCATATCCACTTTTTTAAAGTACCAAAAAAAAGTATCTTATTATTTTAATGAAACCTTATATTCCAATAGGGGTTTATATATTATTATGTATATTAACCTATTATTGGTTATATAATGTTATTAATTTTGATTTTATTATTGATGAAAATTTTGCCGATAATGCGTTATCAAATACTTATTTTGATGTAGCTAAAATTGAAACGCCCTATTATATTATAGATAGTACAAATTATAAATGTTTAACATTGTCAGATGATAATAAAAGTGTATCTATGGAGCCTTATCCAAATAACAATAATTCTAGGCAATTATGGATACCTGTTTTAGACGGAAATAAACAAATTAAATCACCTCCTAACAATGATCCAAGTTGTAATAAAATAACTCAAAATGCTATTTCTTATTTACCAAAACAATTTTTAATAAAAAGTTTTCATGATAAGAAATTATATTTACATGCTAATTATAATAGTGTATTAAATGTTTTCCAATTTAATCTAGTAGCTTATAAAGATATTTATACAAATCGTAAGGCTGATAATCGAGAAAGCCCGATTTTTACAGGTGAAATTAATGATCGTAATCAATGTACTGGAACAAAAGTAAAATGCTTAACATGTACTTCATGTACACAATATGATAGAGAATTAACCGGTTATCGATGTGTTAGATGGCCTAGAATAAATCCAGTTAGAAGATCTACACGTGGCTCTGAAAATCAAACGGCTTCTTTAGATTGTGGTAGAGCTACTATTGAAAGTGGTACACGTAGTTATGGATTTTTATGGAGATATCCTTCTCAACCTATTCCAGGTGGCTGTATAAATAGAAATAGTTGTAGTTGGGCATTTACAAATGGAAGTTGGGGATGGGATCCATGGTATGGGCGAGTAAAAAATTGGAATGTATCTTACCAGTGTAGAGGTCTTGATCCAGATACAGGAGGCGGATGTCTTCAATATGAACCAGTATATTCCGAATTTTGTAAAAAATGTAAAAAATTTACAGGTAAGTATAATCCTAAAACATGTGTTGATCATACAACAAATTTACCAAATGTTAGACGTTACCAGTTTGAAAATAATAGATTAACATTGGTTAATAAAATTAATATAGCAAATGATTCTAAATTTAATTCAAGTCCACAATATGTAAGTATTAATAATCTAAATAACTTAACTATATCAATGAATAATACAACCAATTTTTATTTTGTTCCTAAGGAACATAGAGCATCATTCTACGAGCAATATCTAATTCGTAATAATTTAATACCTAGAAATATTGCTTTACAAAAAGAAATTACAAAAGACGTTTTAAACTATAGAAATGCTAATTAATCAATTATGCCTTCTTTTTTCTGTTGAATCATATTAGAGAGATTTAATCTATGAAAATTCAACAAAGTTTTATATTAATATTTAGTTTATTTATTATATTAATATGTATATTTCCTAAAATTTATTTGAAGGAATCATTTGAAAATCCATCTATTAATTTATATAAAACAAGTGAAACAGAAGATGAATTTTATAAAAAATTACATGGTAGTGGTGAAAATGATTTTGATAGTAATTTATTGACAATGGATCGTTGTATTAAAGTACCTTTTAATAAAACCAATCGTAGTATGATATATCGTTTTATTTCAAATGCTAAATTTCCAATTATTAAAAAAGAATTGAATATTTTAAATTATAAAGAAATTGAAACTTCAATCATAAAAGAACTTTCAAATTTATATATTAAATATAATTTAAAAACATTTCATGGTCCGGTCTATGTACTATTAGGACAAGCACCCTATTTACGTGTTATTGATGAAAATTGTAATGTTCGAGAACTTGTAAGTCAATATACAACACAACCTGAAAATTTACAAAATTTAAGTAAATATGTTAATGTAAATTCTGCCGCTAAATGCTCAGATGAATTATTAAATACTGTTAATAAAACCCCAATTAAAGTACATTTTTATATATTATTTCCAACATATAATAAATCTTGGAAGTTTGTTTACCGTTCATGGGAGAATATTAAATGTAATATGAAGGATTTATTATCTCAACGTTCGAAAGATTCTTCTTGTTTCATTCATACAATGAATAATAATAACTTATTGGGCGGATGTATGAATCAAAGAAAACCTTATTCATCAACGTGTTTAGGGGATAATAAAGTGTTAGATAATTTAAAATATGATTATTTAAATTTATATATTATTAATAATACATTTATAAATCGTTATTTAAATGCAAATTTAGATTCACCTTTCTTTGGAGATAGTGTTAATATACAACCTTATGATAATAATGATTTAGAATATTGTTCAACAAATTTACCAATCACTGATTTAAATAAAACAATTGATCAAGTTAAATTACAAGATGCTTATAAATATAAAATTATTAATATATTATCTGGAAAATGTCTAGACGATGTTCCACGCATAGGAACTGAAAAAATATTTAATTGTAATAAAAATGCTGTAAATCAACAATGGGTTGCTGAATCAATACCAGGTAAAGAAGGTTTTTATTTTAAAAATGCTCTAACAAATCGTTATTTAAATGTTACTTATAATGATCAATTACAAAAAATAATGGTTAATACAATTGGAAAATTTTCATTTAGTAAAATTCAACGTTGGATATATTCAGATTATCAAATACAATTATTAGACCCTTTAGAAAAAATATTTAATAATAGTCCACAATATTTATACGTGATTGATAATAAATTAACACTTGTTGTAAAATCTACAATAGTTAATAATTCAACTAATTTATCTTTACAAAATAAATTACCAGGAATGATACTTGGTGTCGGAACTGATAATCAATTATATACAAAAACTAGTTTAACAGCACCATGGATATTTGTTGGTAAAAATACATGTTGTGTAAAGGCGATTCATATTATGAACGATGGTACTATATTAGGTGTTGGTACAGATAATAAACTATATACCAAGAAAACGTTAACTGCTAACTGGATTTATGTAAATGATAACACATGCTGTATAATTGATATTGCTCAGATGGCAGACGGAATGTTATTAGGTATTGGTACAAATAATTATATTTATATTAAAAAAGATTTATTTTCACCCTGGGAATTTGGAGGTAATAATACATGTTGCGTTAAAGCAATACATGTTCTCAATGATAATACTATATTAGCAGTAGGTACAGATGGTAAGTTATACAAAAAAACTACAATTACATCTCCATGGGTATTTGCTGGATATAATACATGTTGTGTAAAAGATATTTCTCAATTACCAGATGGTACAATTCTAGGTATTGGTACAAATAATTATATATATACAAAAACTTCCTTATCATCAAATTGGGTGTTTGGAGGTTATAATACATGTTGTATAAAATCAATTACCTTTTTAAAAAATAAAGCTGATTTGATAGATACATTATCAAAATCATGGCAATTAGAAATAATTACAGATACTTCAAATCAACAAAATATAACAGATATAGATAGTAATATTGATAATACAAAATTAAAAGAATCAATTATACAAAATTTTTATTAAAATTAAATAATGAAAAAATAAGGTTAAATTATATAGGTTTTATTTTTGTAGCTACTTTCAAATCCCTAGATTCCACAAAGTTTCTCTAAAGAGTTGATTTCTAACTTCTTATTGAAAAAGGGGTGATTGTTCCTTTGTTTTTTATGTAAGCTATACATGTTGATTACTTGTTATGGGTTGTGTGGTTTTGCTCTTTACCCTGTCGTGTAAATCATCTCCTCTGGGATTGACCTCTCCATCTCCTGTCGCTTCCCTTCATACTCCCCTTCCGGACTAGGCTCGTGCTCCAAATACAGCCACGGTGCCGTCTCTCTCGCTGCCATTGGGGCACTCCAGCTTGATAATTGTTTCCACTGCGTGTCTGTCATGTACAACGTAACTTTCCATACTTTTTCGCCTTTTTGTGTCATTCTGACAATTACCTTATTATCTTTTTACAATATTATCGTCACCATTTAAACGCAGCTTTTATCGCTCAGCTAATAACAAACCAACATGAAAATTTTAAAAATCAAAATATTTTAAGAAGTTGACATATCTGGTATTTCATTATATTCATCGGGATAATTTTTTAGATATACACACATGCCTCTAATCAAAGCAATTTTTCCTGATTTTAAATTTAAAATATAATTATTTGTTGCAATTTCATGACGTAAATGACTATCTTTTATTAGGGCATATATAACATATAATCCTTTATAATCTTTGGTTGTAATATGAAGCTCACTATATGCTACAGATATGATTGGATATGTATGTGTATTTTCAAATATATATACAAATTTTCCAGGTTGCACTTCAATATCGGGAAGAGGCTGCCCACCAATTTCAAGTTGTAATAACTTTGATGTTACAGCTTCATCATCAAGGTAAAATCCAACAACAATGTCACCATTATGTTGAATCGTACTATATATTTTATTAAAATCAAAAGTAACAGGATACTTTATCAAAATAACATCAAGTTGTTTATCAAACAATTCTTGAAGTCCATTTGTGTTCCAATCTTTGTTTTTAACGTTTTGCTTAATCGTTTCCCAAACGTGATTCATGTATTTAAATCTTACAAAAAATCCTTAAATTACTTTATCAAATAGAGTAAAGTAATAATGAATATTAATATATATTTTAAAGTAGCGCTATATTTGTAGCTACTTTCAAATCCCTCGATTTCATAAAGTTTCTTTAAAGAGTTGATTTCTAACTTCCTATTGAAAAAAGGGGTTGGTTGTTCCTTTGTTTGTAGCGTAATTTAAAATAATTGGTTGTGGTTTATTATGTTTATAGATATGTATATTATCATTATAGTATATAGATTTATTATTTATTTTATTATATTTTGTGTATATTTTAGTATAGATAATATTTGTAGCTACTTTCAAATCCCTAAATTTCATAAAGTTTCTCTAAAGAGTTGATTTCTAACTTCCTATTGAAAAAAGGGGTTAATTGTCCGATTGTATGATTATTAATTACTATTATTAACGACTAACCATATCCAACTTGGAAGACCATCTGCTACACGTTTTTCAATTGATGCTAATATAAAGAAAAAACAACATATAAAGAAAAATTTCATAGGATTATCTATATTTATTAGTTGTTTCATCTCTTTCGCAAGAATAATTAATGCTATGTCTTTATCATTTTTTTTATTAAACGATTCTGCTAATACTTCTATATTGAAAAATCCTAATTCATAATTACATAAAAATGTTTCGTATAATATAAAAATATTAATAATTTGATCAAAAGATAATTGTGTAAACCACTCTATTTTGGTATAGATCCCAAACTTTTCATAATCATATAATACATCTAAAAATGCCTGTGTAGGTGTGTTCCATGGGTTAGAGAAATCCTTTATAGATATTTGTTTTTCTTTTTCTAATTGTAATTTTAACTGATTGTATGTAGCGTTACATATATCCTCTCTGTTTAACGGATTAAATAAACCATTTGTCCGAAGATGATGATAAAATTCTTGCGCTGAAAAGGTATATGTTTGTTTATTTTTATTTGTGTAGCTAAATAGCTCCTCTTTTGGAATATCTATTAGTTTTTCTAGAGTAAATGGATCAACATCATTCATTTGGTTACTGTGTTTTTTGCGCCAGTTTAGTTGTAGCGTACGGATATGATTTTCATATGGTTTTAATTTTAAAAGTTTAATATGATAATCTAAAATGATTTGTATCCATATATATTTTGGTGCTGTATTTTTTGTTTTTGTTAAATTAAAATAAGCCTTTTCATATTCAATCAATTTTTCTTTTGTACATAAATAATCAATAATTTCTGTTATTACATCACAATCATATAATTGTAAATATAAGTATATATTATTTAATTGAAATTGTGTTTCTTTATTAAAATCACGAAGTGTTATTTGTAATGGATTTATTTTATTACAATGGCAATAACAATATTCTGTATTTGATTTATTTAAACATCGTTTTCCTTGTTGAGATCGCATTATATACTCACACAGCATATATATAGTATCTATTATATAAAATCCTTCTAAATAAAAAATTGAAACTCTCTTTAAGTATATAAATAATATCTATATTCATAACCTTATTACAAGGTTGTAATATCTGGTTGCTTGTTATATCACACCACCACCGTAAGGTACTTTAAACCCCGTAAACTACTTAAACACTTATCTAGATATAATGTCAAGAAACTCCACAATGGATTACCGTCCTTACCTCGCTAAACAGGTTGATACCAGCAAAATCTCTTACCTTCCTCCTAAAAGTAACCAAAATGGTGGTAAAAGCATTCTAGCAAGCTATGCTGGTGAGCGCCTTGTCCTACAACTGCCAGTGATGTATGTTCCTTATGGTATTACTGATGCGGCAAATATTCCCAATATGCCTGGTTCTAAAAAATCTGACCCTAAACCTCCTCGCTATGTCATCGATGTATCCTTCCGTGGTAAGGAGGAGAACAAGGCACTAAATAACTTCTTTGAGAAACTTCAAGAAATTGATGCTAAGATCAAAAAGGATGCCTATGCCAACCGTGTTTCTTGGCTAGGTAGTCGTTATCAAGATATGGAGCCACTTGTAAACGAGCTCTATTCATCGAACCTTCGCTTTGATGTGGACAAGAAAACTGGAGAAGTTCTAGGTCGTTACCCTCCTACTTTCCGTGCTAAAATCCCTTACACTCCTGAGACAGATACTTACAACTTTGAGACATACGATTTCGAGAATACTGAAATTGATTTCAAGGCTGTCAAAGATCAACTAAAGGGTTCTAAATGCCGCCTTCTCATTCAGCTCGTTGGTATTTGGATTGCGGGTGGTAAATACGGATGTACTTGGAAGGTTATTAACGGCAGCTTCCAACAGAAGCAACTAGCTCGTTATGTTCCAGTCAATGACAGTGACGAAGAGGATGCCCCAGTTAACAACAAGAAATCAATCATTGACCACGATGAAGATCTAGAAGATGATCTTGTTGCTGCTACTGAGAATATGACAGTTTCAAAAACTAAACCTGTCGTACCTACTCCTAAACCTGTTGTAGAAGTACCTGTTGCTTCAAGTACAATTGTACCTGAATCAGAGGACGAAGAAGAGGAGGAAGAAGAAGAGGAGGAGGAAGAAGAGGAGGAAGAGGAAGAAGAGCGCGAGCCTACACCACCACCTCCACCTCCCCCAACTCCAAAGAAGAAAGTACCTGCCGTAAAGAAAACTCTAAAGGTGTAAATGTAGTATAAATATTATTTCTGAATTAAATTTTATAAAATCTAAAACATTTAAAAATAAATAGTGGGTTAGGAAAGCGGTCAAATCCGAATGCCTTAAGAGCATTTCCTTTATGGTTCAGGGGTTCGAATCCCCTACCCACTAAATTAAAAAATTAAAAACCTTAAAATATTTGAAATGAATAGTGGGTTAGGAAAGCGGTCAAATCCGAATGCCTTAAGAGCATTTCCTTCATGGTTCAGGGGTTCGAATCCCCTACCCACTAAACTAAAAAATTAAAAATCTTAAAATATTCGAAATGAATGGTGGGTTAGGAAAGCGGTCAAATCCGAATGCCTTAAGAGCATTTCCTTTATGGTTCAGGGGTTCGAATCCCCTACCCACTAAATTGATTAATATAATTAAAAACTAAAAAAGAAAATGAATGGTGGGTTAGGAAAGCGGTCAAATCCGAATGCCTCAAGAGCATTTCCTTTATGGTTCAGGGGTTCGAATCCCCTACCCACTAAATTAAATATTCAATATTTATATTTTAAATTTTATTTTT